>OWIO01000038.1_pt1 | contig 93712 bp, 102 predicted proteins | sample 1733011 | NCBI WGS metagenome assembly OWIO01 (sample SAMN05065779, study PRJEB22554) | human gut metagenome | biome: ENVO:2100002; feature: ENVO:00000062; material: ENVO:00002003 | host: Homo sapiens | place: USA | reverse complement strand
TACACAAGGAGTATCGTCGGCAGCGTCAGATGTGTATAAGAGACAGGTACTGCGGCTGGGTGAATTTTTCTTCCCAACTGCTGAAACCGGCTTGTGCACCGTACCATAGGCAGAACCGTTCGGAAAGGCCCTGCCGGTATTCGCCGTGCAATTGTCCGGAGGCCCCTGTGATCTTGTCCCGCATGGTCTTGTTCAGAAAGCGCCATACCTGTACACCGGTCTGCTGGTCGCTTTCCACGCGCTCGTAGAGGCTTTCGTACCCTTTCTGCTGCCAGACCTCCCCGGTGAAGGTCGCCGTGAGGGCGGAAAGTCCCATCGTACGGCGGTAAGCCCCGCGCAGTTCGGCTCCGATGCGCGAAGTATTGTACGGGATACGGTTGTCCGATTCTTCGGTGTCGATACTGCGGTAACGAAAAGCTGCCGTCAGGTCAAAGGCGTTCTGTCCCGATTTTTCCCATTGCAGCCCGGCCAGCACGCCGTCGCTGCGGTAATAGCGGGCGAAGGAAGATTCCCCTTTGGAGAACATCCGGTCGAAAAGGCCCATGCCCCGCATCAGGTAGAATACGTAAGTCCGGCTCGGTTCTTTGACCGAAATGTTGACGTGCTGTTTGTAGAATGTGTATTCCACGAAGGCGCCGATGCGCTGCGTTTCACTGAGGCGGAAAGTCCATCCTGGGTTCAGCACCAGGGTAGAGGTCGTGTTTTTAGGCCGGGGATCGCGCGAACGGTGCGCCATGTCACCGGTGTATTCCACCCGCAGTCCGGCCGTATGGCGGCCGATATACCGGGAGTAACTGCCCGAAAGACGGTACGTCTCGTTCACATAATCGCCGCCCACAACGTCCCCTACGATATAGGGATACAACATCCATACGTCGCTCACATCGGTCCAGCGGGTGTTCTTCCGGGTGCCGGTGGTAAAGGCCGCCTCGCCGGAAAAAATGCTTTTCCCTCTCTGTACGCCGTATCCTCTGGCGTAGATGTGAAAACGGTTGCCGCCGTCGCCCTCGAACGGACTATTTAGGCCGTCGGAATCCCAATAGGAGAACGAGGCCGCCACTTCCGTCTGGGCCGGGTCGTCCAGCGAACCGTACGAAGTAGGATTCATCTGGTAGCCCTGCCTCCAGACAGGGGAATCGAGGGTGTCCCGCAGGGCACCCTCCGATTCCCCCACAGCCTGGGAGTAGGCGTTTACGGCACTGATGCCGGTAAACAGGACAGCGTATGTAAGTTGTTTAAAAGTCATTTTATTCCTTTACTGCGTAAGGAGAAAGTTCCTGGTTGGGACGGAAGTCGTTCGACGAATTGTTGGTATCCTGGAGGATATAACGTCCGTCGGCGGCCTTTTCCTTTACTTTGCGGGATACGCAAAGGCCGGAGTAGGATCCGCTTTCCCCTGCATTGGCACCTACGTAGGTGTATCCGGCATCCACCGAAGAAGGCAGCGAAGGGTTGTTCAGAGCCGATCCGTTAGGAGCCAGCTGTACGCCGTCGATGATCATTTCGGTAGGGATGGGGTACATTTCCTTGGACGTGCCGGAAGGAAGGACGATAGTAGTCTTCAGGCTGTTCATAAAGGCGGTGATGTCGCCCGTAGGACGCAGGATGAAGTAAGCGCGGTTGCTCTGTACCGAGAAAGTGTTGATGGTCTTGGAATACCCGTACAGGTTGATCATATTGGGCACTTCCGGTACGTCTACGTCCAAGGCATGGTCGTCGTACCATTCGAAATCGGCTTTGGAAAGGTCGGCCTTGCTGCTGCCGCCGCTGGCTTCCGTGTGGTTAAGCCCTTGGTTGGCTACTACCAGACATTTACCGGGCTGGACGGGGTGCTGTTTACCGGTGCCGGGTACTTGCAGCAACAGGTCGGGAACTACTTTCCCAGGAAGCAGGTTGCCCAGGTAAGACTGGTCCATATTGTCGTTGGTGAATTTGGACGACATAGCGACGATCAGACTGTCGGCGTAGAGCACCTGGTCGGAGTTGTTGTACAGAGAGATGTACTGGTCGTACATATAGGCCTTTCCGGCATCGGTACGGCATCCGGAGTTGTAGATTTCCTTGATGACCCATCCGCCGCTTACCGTGGCGATCTCCGGGATTACCGGGGGCAGTACTATGCCGCTGCCTCCGGTGGGCATCAGGATGCTCTGACTGGTCAGGTTGTACTGGTAAAGGGTTTCTTTGCCGTTGGCTTCATAGGTGCCGGATACGGCTACGTTATAGATACCTTCTTCGACTTTAGCCTTGGCTATGCCCTGGGCATCGGTCTTTACCTTAGTCTGGGACTGGGTAGCGGTGTTGGTGAACACTACGTCGAAGCCGACTGCCGGATCGCCGGCCGAGGATTTCGTTCCCGGGGTGACGGGTGCTGGCACTTCGTTGGCGGGAAGGCTTACCGCGAGGGAAACGTCTACCAGAGTGGGGTTGTTGTCCTTGCTGCAGGCCGCCAAGATGAGCAGCGGCAGCAGGAGCAGAGTAAATACGGTTTTTTTCATCTGATTATTATTTATTTAGGATTAATACTAAAGTTTGATCTGCATTTCGGCCCCGAAGAACGGAACCACCCACCGCCGGGTCTCGGTATTCAGGTTGGTGCGGTAGCGGGGATTGTAGTCCCACAAGCGGTTCACAAAAAACGAGGCTTTGAGGTTTTTCCCGATCTCCTTCGACGCTTTGAGGTTCAGGCTGACCGATACCGGGCTTTTGTTCGGCTGGAAATACCCGTCTGAGAAACTGAGTATGATGCTGGAGAACTGCGGGTCGGAAGCCATTTCCGGCAGGAACGGCCGTTCGATACCGTCCATGCTGATGTACGAAGTGGGCAGTCCCGAGAATTTCTTGGACCAGCTCCGTGAGAACCATACCATCTGTACCATCGCCGAGAAATAAAGTTTGAAGCGCGGGATATGGGTGTTGAGCCAGATATTGGTGTTGAACTGTTCCCGGAAGGTGCTGTAGTCCCAGTCGTATACTCCTACGTAAGGGTAGGGTTTGCCCATATAAAGGCCGCCCGGATATTTCTGCATGGGCAGGCTGTTGTCGTACAGGGAGCGGTAATAGGCCCCGTTGATGGTCACCGAGGTGCGTATTACAGGTATTTCGGGAATGGTGATGCTGTATTCCAGGCCGTTCTTGACCGTACGTTCGCTGTTCATCGGAGTGGCGTAGCTCAGCAGCAGGGTTGCCTTTTCGGTGTTGAAATCGCTGAGCGAGGGTTTGCCTTCTACCGGTTCTTTAAGGGTTGTATACTTGGTGTACGGGAACGAATAGTAGCGGGTCCGGTAGGCAAAACCGCTGGTAGATTCCTCGCGGAAAGCGGTAAAGGAAAAGATGTATTTGCCCAGAGTGAAGTCCATTCCGGCTTCGTATTTGCTGTTCTTGTTGGGTTTGAGGGCCGGGTTCGTCCGGTCTGTGACCGAAGTATTCGTCCACAGCACCCGGTTGGCCTCCGTCTGGGAATAGTAGTTGAGCACGATCACGTCGTTATACGACTCCTGCGGGTACAGGTAGTCCAGTGTCGGCATTTTTATCTGTCGGCCGTAACCGCCCCGCAGGGCTATGGTAAGGGATGTATTGCCCACGCTTACGGACGGGAAAATCCAGGTGGCGTTCACGCGGGGCTCCGGGTATACGCGCCCCTGCAATTCGTACCCGCCGGGCAGGTTCCCCAACATAGTCAGGCGGATACCGGCCGTAATGGCCAGGCGGCTGCTTCCGATAGGGGCCATAAATTTCTCTTCGGCAAAAAAGGCCGTGCGCACCATGGCCGGTACATCGTTGTACGGGCGCGGACGAGACGCATAGGTAGAGGTAGGATAGGGAGGGAAAGCGGCATCGTACAGCATGCCGCGGCCCAGGTTCTTGTCTATGCCTGTCTCCAGGCCCATCATCAGGCGGTTGGTCGTCCTTTTGGCCGTAAAGATGTTTACGGCGTTTATCTGGGCGAAGAAACTGAAAGGCTGGTCCTCGTTCTTGTAATGGGACAGGTATTGGGCGGGTAGGTAGGCGCCTTCGTGTTCGCCGGGGGCGGTAGCCGTGGGGTAAGGGAGCACTCCGTTGGGGGCTACGATCATGTCGCGGCGCAGGATGTTGGAGGTGTAATCGGCCGATACGACCAGTTCCACGTGGTTTATCGCCTTGGTATTCACGTCCCAAAGACCGTTGTAGGTGAGCATGAACCGGTTGAACGAAGCGCTGTATTTGTCGGTCTTGGGGGTCAGGTCCGGGTCGTTCTTCTGGCTGTCCAGCGTCCCGATATAATAAAAGGTGAGATTGTTGGCCAGGCTGCCTCCCAGGAAAGCGGATTTTTTGGTATAATTGGCCTGGAAAGAGATCCGGGTATATTTTTCGAGGTTGTCGCGTACATCAGGGCGCCCCTGCGTCACGTCCAATCCCAGGTATAACGATCCGGATTTTTTACCTAAGCTGAACCCTTTGCCCACGTAGAACAGTTTATTCAGCGGGTCGGCTTTGATACGGATACTTAAGGGGGCTACGCCGGATTTGGGTTTGAGGATGACCACTCCGGAGGACAGATCGCCGTATTTGACCGAGGAAATGCCCTGTACGACTTCTACCTGTTCCATATGGTCGGTGGATATCTGCCGCAGATCGACCCCTCCGCCCACCGTCGAACGGTCGCTGGCCTTGTCGTCCGGCAGCCGGAACAGGGTGGCATTGTTGGACATGGGAGCTCCGTTGGAGATAATAGCCGTTCCGAGGGCCGTGTTGGCATCGCTGCCGGCCTGGCGGGAGGCCATCTGTTCTTTTCCGCTTATGTTGGAATCGGTGGACAAATAGCCGGGGAGCAGTTGGAATATGTCGCTCAGGCTCGACGGCTGGATGTATTCCAGTGCGGCTTGGGTGATCGTGGAGGAGGACGTTCCGCTGGTGGGCTTGCTGACGGCCATGACCGTCACTTCGGCCAGGTCGAGGGATTGCGACTCCATCCGGATGTCGAGGCGGACATTTTCTTTGGCGTCTATTTCAAGGTTTACCGGGCTGTAACCCAAATAGCTCACCGTCATGTGGTAAGCGCCGCGGGGGATATTGTGCAGTGTAAAACGGCCCTTTTCGTCCGTCACGGTCACCACCGACAGTTCGTCGATGCGCACTGTGGCAAAAACGATAGGTTCTCCGGTCTTTTTATCTGTAACGTGCCCTTCAACGGTTATTTTATTTTGGGCGGACACTTCGCCGGGGAAGGCCGAAAACAGGAATACCGTAAGCAGCGCAGTAAAAAATATTTTTCCGATCATCTTTATCGCCGCGCGAAGGCTGTGGCTATTCTACGCGAGCGATTGCAAAGGTGCAAAGGTTAAGGAATCGTTACAATCCCCCATTTTGGGTAAAACAGGGGGCGGGTATCCTTATAATTTGTTAGAAAAGGTTTTGTCTTACTTATTTTCCTGCCGGACGGCCTTTAAAAAAGCTTCTATCGGCCGGGGGACAGCCAAACGCGGAATGTCCTGTAGGGCGAGGGCCGTGTAATTGACCAGTCCGGTACCTGGATGAGGGATAACGACCGTGAGAAAACGGATGTGAAGCGCCTGGTGGGACAGTATATGCCGGATCTCCGGGGAAACGGAAAGTATCTCAGGTTTTCCGGCCCCGCCGAATAAAGATCGGTATCCGGGATGGTTTTGAAGATCGTCCGGGGCGATGGGGCCGTCCGTTTCTATCAGGGGAAATTCATAGAGTCCCTGCCAGATGTCCTTGCCTTCCCGCCGGAGCATCCAGGTGCGGCCTTCGCACAGGATGTGGAAATAGTAAAAATACCGGTCGCGTACAGCTGTACGGCCCTTTTTTACCGGTAGGTCCCCGATGCGCCCGTGGGTCAGGGCCAGGCATTTGGCTTCCAAGGGGCATGCGGAGCAGTCCGGCGTTCCCGGCGTGCATTGCAGGGCTCCGAAATCCATGATGGCTTGGTTGTATTCCCCGGGATGCCGTTCGTCTAACTGCGCAGCGGCCAGTTCGGAAAAATACCGTTTTCCGGCGGTGCTGTCGATAGGCAGGTCTATATTGAAAATACGGGCCAGCACCCGGTAAACATTCCCATCCACAGCGGCGACGGGCAGTGCGTAAGCGATGGAGCAGATGGCTGCCGCTGTATAATCGCCAATGCCTTTCAGCGCCTTTACTTCCTGGTAGGTAGTCGGGAAGAGGCCGTTATGCTTTTCCCGGACTGTGCGGGCTGCGGACAGGAGATTTCGAGCACGGCTGTAATAACCCAATCCCTGCCAATATTTCAGCACTTCGTCCTCCGAGGCATTTGCCAAAGAGAGGACATCGGGGAAACGATCGATGAAACGCAGGTAGTAGTCCATCCCCTGTGCCACGCGCGTCTGTTGGAGGATGATCTCGGAGATCCATATTTTATATGGGTCTCGGGTTTCCCTCCAGGGGAGCGGCCGTTTATGGATGGCATACCAATTCAATAGGGGGTTACTGATTTCCGACATGATCGTGTGAAAATATGCTCGGGTAAGATAGGAATGTTATTTCCGGACAAATGCGACATTCAGCTTGGAAGGCTGGGTTTTTACGTTTGTAAACACTTGTATTACAATTGATAATTGGGGGAGCATTATCTTTCGTACACACAATTGTTGCATAAAAGGCATAATCCATGAAATCTATTTAAAAATAGTGCCGGTCCCGGTAAGGAGCCATTCGGCGGATATGCCGAAATCCCGTACCATATAGGAAAGCCATGCAGGTTTGAATATGCCGCGCCCCATATCTTTTTTCAATTGGTAAAGGTTCATGCGGTTGATGCCGTATATATCGGTAAATGTTTTTACACCCCGGATACGATGGGTCGTGATCAGGCTTTCCAGGGCTATGAAAAATCGTTCCACGATCTTTGCGTTCTCGGGATTTTTGTATGGGCCTCTATCGGGAATCGTTGTTAAAATTTGCATAATCAAATGGTATTTTAATTATAGTGCACATTTTTCGATGCTTCCTTTTACTAAATAGAGTTTGAGAATGTCTTCCCTGGGAACTTCGAACGGAGCATAGCTGGGGTTTTCCGAGGAACAGGTGACCGTATTTTCGCTCCTGCCCGGATTGATGTATTTTACCATCCGATTACCGTTTCGGGTGATTATCAGATAAGCATTTCCGAAGCTTATGAAACATTCCTCCCATTCCTTCAGTATGATTATCTGTCCGCTTTTAAAGCGGGGGTACATACTGTCTCCATATATGTTTATCGCATCCGTGCAATCTGAAAATTCGGGAATTTGAATGTCTATGCGCCGGGCTGAAAGGTTGTCGTCGAATTGAGCAATGTTTCCTCCTGTAGCATCTACGTCAGCCCAGTAACGAATTCCGTTGACATTACCACAAAAAGGTGATGGATTGATAATATATTTTTTAATATCACCAAATTTTTCTTCCAATATGGAAATTTGAGCATCCAAGACCGGTTTTCTACCGGATTCCAAGGCGGAGATATAAGACTGAGAGCAATTTAATAAATCGGCCAATTCCTTTTGGCTAAGTTTATTGTCTTTTCTGAATAGTTTTAGGTCGAACATGTATTTTTTGATTTCATAGGAAAAAAATATCGCAAATAATTTGGTAATTTATAACCAAAATATTACCTTTACTGCAATATTACAACCAACAATATCACAAAGATAGAATATTGGGGTGGATTGACAATGAATAATTTAAAAATGATACAACCATGCAGGACACAACATCACAAAACCTTGAAAATTGGTACAAATCCCTCAAAAGGGATTCTCCGCTAACAAAAACCGGGTTCATTAAGACCGTGGCCCGCCGATGCCGTGTATCGGGAAATACAGTAGTAAATTGGGTCAACGGACTTACCCGCCCATCCGATGATATCTATATGGATGTGTTGTCTGAAATATCGGGAATATCAAAGAATGATTTGTTCCGATACGATAATTAAAACTATATAATATACTGTATATAATTTATTTATGATTTTTCCTTACCGGATTTTCCCGGTAGGGGGTAACGGCTTATTCACTGGAAAAATGACACTCGATACGGAAAATCAGATGCGGAATATCCTTTCCGAAGTATTTTCAGCAGGATCGCTCAAAGCACTGGCGGAAAATGGGATCGTAAGCCCGTTTATTTCAACCCGGGAGGCTAAGAACAATCCCAGGTATGGAAGGCATGTGGCTAAATGGATAAAAGAATGCCTGATAACACCTTCAAGAATAAGTAGTAAGGCAAACTCTACCCAATACCTGAGCATCGTGAAACTGGAAGAGCTGTATTTAGCGGAGAAGATGAAAAGCTTGCCGGTGGACAGCGACACTAAACGCCATGTAACATACTGATTAAATGATTGTTATATTTTTAAATATTTAAAATATAAAGATATGAAAGAAAAAAACATGGAAGAAGGAACTCAAACATTCGGGAATGGCTCTTCTGAGATTAAAAATGCTTCGGGCTTACAGAATTTGGAAAGGGATGTAAGGGCGACCGTGAAATCATGCATCGATGCTTTTCAATCCGAGGGGAATTTATGTTTCCCGGCGGATTACGACGTAGATAAGGCCCTGACAGCCGCATTTGTCTTCCTCAGCTACCTTAAGGATCCATCCGGGCGTTCTGCCTTGGAGTTCGGCTCTGCAGACAACATTGCGGCTGCTCTGTTGGATATGGTGATCCAGGGATTGTCCGTCAACAAAAGGCAATGTCGTTTCATGGCCTTCGGAGGGGAAATAAAACTGATCCGGACCTATTTCGGTACTATAGCCGTGGCTCGGGAAGCCTGCGGGATAATTGGTGAGCCGATAGCCTGCATTATTGGCCGGGGGGATGATTTTGAATTTGAAACCGATCCGGCGAGCGGGAAAAAACGCCTTGTCCGGCATCGACCGGCACTTGACAGTATGGGAGGGGAAATTGTCGGTGCGTATTGTATTCTTCATTTATCAGGAGGCGTACAATACCTCGAAGTGTTGGGCCCTTTACAGATATCGGCACTATTGGGTATCCGCCAGGAAGATATGAGCCGGGCAGGGGAGAAAACAATATTGAGAGCAGTAATAAACCGGGCTTGTCGAAATCTGATAGATACCAGTCCCGATGCATATATGTATGAAGGGATGTATGATGAGTCCGATCTCTTGTCTATGGGAACAGTACCGGCGGTAGCCGAGGCTGCAAATGCGGGAAACATCTCAGATAATGCAGTAGCCGATATAAAAACCGATCCTGTGGAGCAGGTGCGGACGGAAGAACGGCCCGCCTGGTAGTTTCAATGAATTACTAACACTTTAATATTTACAATCATGTTCGGTTATACGATAATCAGCAAACGGGAGTACAAGGATCTTTTGAGCCGTATCGCTTCGGCAGAATACCGGCTTTATCTGGCCAACGGCGACCTGGATTTTAAAAACAAGCAGATCCAGGCGATGGAAAAGGAGATAGGGGGACTGGTTTTTTGTCATAAAAAGTCGGACTCCGGGAACGGCGCGTCCGAAAAATAAGCGGTGTCCGGCCGTTTTCGGATGATTTTAAAAGACGATAAAAACATGAATACGCAAACATTGTTCGAGGTAGCCGGATATGTGTTCGATTACCGGGCGCGTACGTTGGGATATGGTAATGGTTATATCCGTCGTTTAACTCCTATTGAATCGGATTTGCTGCTGTTCTTTTGCGAAAAGCAGAATCAGCTGGTTTCACGGGTAGACATTCTTCAGAGAGTATGGGGGCGGGAAGACCGTTTTAAAGCCCGTTCGATGGATGTGTTCGTAACGATGCTCCGCAAGTACATCTCGCCCAACAGTATGTTGTCATTGGAAAGCATACGGGGAAAGGGCTACATATTCCATGTGAAATAAAAAAGGGCAGAATTGTTCGCCCTGAAAATATAACCACTTAAGCGCAAGAATGCAATGCCTGATGCACCACATATCCGGGAGAGTTTCATATTCTATTCCAGTTTTTCCATGGCGGTTTCCGAATTGTCCGATGCCGACCGCCTGGCTGTATACGATGCGATAGCGGCTTATGCCCTTACCGGAGAGATGCACGATCTTTCGGGGGTTCCCAAAGCGATAATGACATTGATCCGCCCACAGCTGGATGCCAATAATCGCCGTTATGAGAATGGCTGCAAGGGTGGCCGTCCAAAATCGGCCGAAAAACCAGAAGTGAACCGGAATATAACCGAAGCAAAACCGAATGCGAACCAAAGAATAAGCGACCCGATACCGGGTGGGAATCGGTTTGTATCCAGCGTTGAACCTAATGAAAATGACAATCAGAATACAAATGAAAATGCCAAATTCCAAGGTTCTTCCGAAAAATTCATGCCGCCCTCCTATCAAAAGGTTCGTGAATATTGTATTGAACGGAATAATGCGGTGGACCCGATGCTTTTTGTGGATTATTACCAATCCCGCGGATGGAAAACGGGCAACTCCCCGGTGAAAGACTGGAAAGCGGCTGTCCGGATGTGGGAAAAACGGGAAAACCGTCCAGCAAAGGGAAATACTATGTGCCGGGAGGCCTCCTCCAAGTACCAGCAACGAATGGATGCGCTGACCGAAGTTTTATCGATCATTAATACAGAGAATCAACAATCCGATGAATGAACCTTCAAACATGTCCCAGCAAGCGCTGCTTTCTCCGTCGGTTCCTGAGCAGCTGGCCCGCACCATTCCGGCAGTCCAGAGTAAGGCTGTGGAAACCAAGAACGCGCTTGCGATAATTCTGGCTCAGGTATATGCTATGTGCGGCCGGAATATTGCGGCAAAAGACTTGTCGGTAGAGACTCAGGCACTTCAGAACCTGATCATGGCCGATTTTCCCTTTCTGAGCGTACAGGAAATCCGGGTGGCTATGTTGGATGGGATCAAAGCGGATGCGCATTTGGAATACATAGAGCTCTCCCAACGCCGGTATTATGCATGGCTTTCCGATTATCGGCAGGGCGAAAAGTGGCGCTGCGTTTCCAGGATCCGCCGGAAGCTGTCCCGGGCCGCCCTTCCTGGTATTTCTGACCGGCAAAAGGATATCCACCGGGAGAACCTGTGCATAAGGATTTTTGATGATTATAAAGAAAAAGGGTATATGCGCTCATGTGGATGGGTCGTTTACGATATTTTGAATAAAAAGGGGGTGATACGATTGACCAGGGAAGAAAAGCTCGATGTCCTTCGCCGCGCGGAAGAAAAAATGGCCCGCGAATTGCCCTCTCCCCATAGAAGCAGGTATCGAATCATTGTGGAGGCAAAGGAAGCAGCCCTGCGGGATTTTTTTGATGCTGCCATTCGTTCAGGCAGGGATATGGCTTCATTTTTGAACATGAAGTAATGTTTTAGTTGTTTGTGTTTAATGTTTTGTTTGTCAATTATATAATTCTTTTAAGGAACCTTAACCAGCTTATCTTGTAATCATTTTTTTACCGTTCTATCTTAGCCCCGTGATAGCACTTCCGGCAGGGAACACCAGGAGGTGATTTCCCTTCAAAGGAAAAAAAAGATCGCGGAAATCCCGCAATTCAATAACAAATAGAACGCATACTCGGAAATGACACGTACAGGACAGCAAATCGAGAATGATGTCTACAATCTGCTATCCGGCAGTCAGTTGGCATCGACTATTAACGGACACATCTACAAATCCGGTACCCGCCCGGAAAATTCTTTGACCGAAGACGCGGAGGTAAGCTTTGTGGAGGGTCAGAACGGGCAAATACAGAGTGGCACTGTAGCAGTGAATATATATGTGCCGGATGTGGAACAGCCTGAAAATTCCGGCACCTTCCTTAGGAATGTGGCCCGGTGTGAGGCGATAGAAGCAGCTGCCCAGCAGTGGTGCAATTCCCTCGCATCGAGCGGCACTGACTATAGGTTCACTCTGACGCAGACCATATCGGCCTTTGATATAGAGGATAAACCGGATATAAATCAGCATTTTATATCTATAAAATTAAATTTTCAATTATTAACTATTTAAAATCATCAAACAAATGGCAATTCTTTCTTGGGGGAAACCCACAATCGAGGTATGCAAGCTGGTGGACGGTGCCGTTCCGGCAGAAGCACAGTGGAAAGCTCTTTCTGAAATAGTCCAGGGTACGACTACCCTTACTTCGGAACAGGGCGAAAAATATGAAGCACTGGAGGAAGGCGGCGAACTGGTAGATGTACGCTATTCGAAGAACAAGTACACGCTCGAAATGGAGCTCTTTATCCAGAAAAGTGGGGTAAAGCCCATCGAGGATGCAGATGGCGTAGTTCTCGACATGTATTCCGTACGTCTGACTCCGGAGGACGATTCGTGCCCGGGCTTCATGATGGACAAAGCATCTGTAGCTTGCACTGAATCCTGGACGTCTGCCGACGGCGGCCGGTGGAAATACACTTTCACCGCCCTGAAGCCGGCTACCGGCAAGATCCTGAAACCTTATACTAAGGCGTAAGATCAGACAGACCTTTTGCGGTGGGTGGTAAAACCGCAAAATGGCGGATTGGAGCAGTGGCAGCTCGTTGGGTACATTTCCCAAAGGCCGGGGGTTCGATTCCTCTGTCCGCTACGACAAAATCAATATCTGAAATGGCAAAGAAAATAGAGCGGAAGGTCGCCGATACCATTCTGCAAAAACCCCAGGAAGTCAAGATAGGCGATACCGTGTATCAGATGGCTCCCCCTACGTTATCTACACTGATAACCGTATCGGAACTTATATCGAAGTTGCCCGCTGTAAAAATGAACAGCGACAACCTGTTCATGGAAAGCATGTACGTAGCCAAAGATTGTGCCGTATTGGGGGAAATCCTGGCGGTACTGATATTGGGGCCTAAAGATATAAAAGAGAAAAGGGAAGTGGAACAAACCCGTTTCTTCGGACTTCTCCGCACCCGCAGACAAATAGAAGTGGACAGGAAGATGGAACTGGCGCAGAAGATACTCAACGAAGTGTCCCCGGCAGAATTGAACACCATCTTGATAGGGGCGTTCCAAGAAATGCAGATATCCGATTTTTTCGGGCTTACCACTTCCCTTCTAGAAATAAATCTGCTTCGTCGGACGAGGGAAGTGGTAACGACAGCGTTTGGGCTATAGTGGCCGGAATGGTCAAGGCCTATAACCTGAATATTGATTACGTACTCAATGAGATAAGTTACGTCAATCTCATGATGTATAGCGCCGTATTGCCCCACTACGACGATCTGGATGAGGAAAACGATAGCGGTACGGTGATAAAAGCCGACAGCCCGCATAATAAAAATATGGTTGAACAAATACTATTTGGATAAAATGAACAATATCAATGATCTAATGAAAGGATCCGGGGATGAAGGTTTCGAACTGGGGAAAAATTTTGCAGAAAACATGAAGCAGGGGATTGCGGAAAGTGATTTCGTCGATTTCATGTCGAAATTGACAGAAACGATGAAGATAACGCTCCGCTTACCGGCATCGGCATATAACGAAATCATAGATACTGCCCAATGGGAACGACTGTTTGGATCATTGGATAAAATAGCGTATCAGTCTGGTTATAGTGTCTCCCGGAAACTGAAGGATATGGCTAAAGAAGCCAAAGAATCTGGTAAAATGACGGAGGAAGAATTTACTAAAATAAATGAAGTTATTGACACTCAATTTAATGCGATTTCTGGAAAAAATCCCTTGGCAACAGCAACAGGGAAAATCGGGGATAGCTTTAGTAAGATGTTTACCAAAGGTTCTGGGTTTGGGAAAAAGGATCTCGAACAATTGGGAAGCGGTATTAATGAATTCAGCACACAAATATTTGGAGATAAGGGGCAAACAGCCAGCAGCGTAAGCGGTATGATAACTGCTTTGGGGGGTAATGGTGAAGATGTTACCCGTATTATGGGAGGCGTTAACGATGCGCTTACCGGTACGGCCGACGTGGTGTCAGGTATCGCTTCGATGAACCCGGCTAAAGTCATTGGCGGCATTGCAAAAGCCGTTACGGGTATTATCAACATTTTTGGAAAAGATGCGGGTATCGAAAAGAAGATAAAGAAGATCCAGAAAGAGATCGATGAACTGACCAAATCCTATAAGGATCTGGAACGTCAGGAAAAGAAGCTCTATGGCCAGGAAAAAGCGGACAAGATCGGCGAAGAAATTGCGAATGTCGCCAAGCAGAAGGAACTCGTTGAGCAGCAGAAAGAGCTGGAAGAGAGTAAAAAGAAAACGGATAAGAAAAAGGTCGAGGATTACGAAAAAGCGATTACCGATCTTAAATATAAGTTAGAGGATCTTAGGGACCAGCAGATAGCTGCGGCTATCGGAAAGGACCTATCTACTATGATCAACGATTTTTCGACGGCTTATGCCAATGCTTGGACAGCCGGCAACGACAAAGCTGCCGCCCTGAAGGATGTGGTGAAAAAATCAATCCAGACTGCAGCTATCCAGCTCATAAAGACGAACATCACCGGTAAAGTAAAGGAATTTACAGAAGCACTGGCAAAAGCTATGGATGACGGGGTACTCAGTACCGGCGAAGAGGCGATGCTCGACCGTTTACAGCAGGAGATATTGGAAAAAGCGAAAATCGACGAAAGTTTCAATAAATACTTTGAACCAGCCGAGGCTACCCGCACGGCAGCCAGCAAAGGGATCACATCGATGACACAGGATACAGCTGAGGAGCTTAACGGGCGGTTCACCGCCATCCAGGAGCATACCGCTTCGATAAAAGGTTCGGTACAGACTCTCGTTGCCAATGGCGGAGAGATGCTCAAGACACTGTTCGGGATCGAGCAGAATACCTCCCGTCTGGCCGCTATCGAAAGCAATATAGTTGCGTTACGCAACGGGATCGATTATATCAACATGAAAGGTGTCCGATTGATCTAATGAAACCACTAAAAGACATATACGGCGTCGCACATCGCTATGGGGCGTGCGACCTGTTCTCCGGGGAAGAGAATGCCGAGCAGCTGATAAAACTTTTCCTGTCGCCCCAAGGGATGGAGTTCTGCCAGAATACCGGTTATCCGGACCTGGAGACTATCCGTTCCTTTAAAGATATCGACGTGAGCCGGTATGGGGTGTATATAGATACCGATATTCGGCTGCATAACCCGGCGAAAACGGTTCTGGTTGGCGATACGACGGCCGAGCTGGTATTCGACGACGAAGCGGAAATGCGGCATGAGGTCATCGTGATGTACGGAGCCAAGGCTGTTATCAAGGCTTCGTCCTATGCGGTGGTTTTTCTCACCAATATCGGTGGCACAATAGAACAAGAAATAAAAGAACATGCGATAATACTATGACTGGGATTTTATACATAGACGGAACAGATGTGTACGCACAATACGGAGTAGCTCTCCAGGGGAGCAGCTATGCTTCGGTGGTGTCGTATCCGCCTTTGAAAAAGGTGAACAGCAACGATTGGGCTGAAGAGGACGGAATAGAGGTCGACTTATCGATCCCTGTGCTGGAAGGAATAGAATTCAATCCTCCTGTATTGGACAGAAAGGATGTATCCCTCCAATTTATCGCCCGGAGCAAGAAGCGGGTAGGCGCATTCCTGCAATCACTTTCGGATAAGGGCTATCATGAATTTAATTTTACAGAACTCGGCCGGACATTCACTCTGCGGCTGGTTTCCCAATCCGGCGATGCATTGATACCGCAGGATGGAGACGTATTTACTTTGGTCTTTTCAGATGATTTCCCGTTGAAAGATTATCAGTACCAGGAACCTCAGTCTTCACTGGCTGTCAATACCGGTTATGCGATCGATGATCGCGACCTGGCTCGTTACGGCATCCAGGTGCTACAAGGGAGCGAAGCTTCTGTCCGCAGCATGCCGGCAGTCAAAAGCCGGCTTACGGTTGATATAAACAACCGTCCGGGAACGATTTACGATGGAGCTGCGCCAGTGAAATACCAGGCAAAAGACGTAACCCTCCGCTGTTTTATGCAGGCAGAGAGCATAGCTGCTTTATGGCGCAATTACAATGCATTCCTGTATGACCTTAAGCGCCCTTCTTATCGGAAATTGAGCGTGGCAGCGACAGGTAAGTCTTATTCATGCTATTACAAAAATGGGACGGTATCCCGGTTTTTCCCGGATGATAAGATCTGGCTGGAATTTACCGCCACTCTTGTTTTTACCGATTTCCGTCCGGCGGAAGAGCAGTAACCAAATAACCGACAAATAAAATTCAGGACAATGGAAATATTCTACAATAATGAACCAATACGCATAGACGGGCAGCCGCTGGACCTACAAGTTACCGACAACAGTTTCCGCCATCGGGCTATTATGGGCGAGGATAGCTTGACGCTTTATTTTTCCCTGCCTCAGTATGTGGATATCCCGGTAGGGGCGTATGTCATGTTCCAGGGAGATCGCTATGAATTGATGAGCCCTCAGAATTTCAAGAAAAATAATACGCGCGATCTGGAATATACGCTGGTTCTTGACGGGCCGGCGGCCAGCCTTTCCAAGTACAAGATGCGTGATACTACTTCCCAGACGGATGATAAAGTGACTGGGCGGCTGAAGTTCAGTTTTACCGGCAAACCGGAGGAACATCTGGCCATCGTCGTGAAAAACCTGAACGACCGGGAAGGAGGGTGGTCGGTAGGGAGTGTGATCGATGCGCCCGAAAAAGTGATCGCTTACAGCCAAAATACCCTTTCTGAAGCACTCAATATGATTGCCAAGGAGTTCGAGACCGAATGGGATATCCGGAACAAAGTCATCAATCTGCGGAAGGTCGAGTACAACAAGGAAAATCCGCTTCCCCTTTCTTATGGCAAAGGGAACGGTTTTAAATCCGGAGTGTCGCGCACCAGCGAGAATGAGCGGGCCATGGAGGTATTGTTCGTCCAAGGCGGTGAAAAAAATATAGATCCTGCCAAATACGGGGCTAAAGAACTTCTTTTACCTAAAAGCCAGGAAATAGAATATGAAGGTGTCGTCTACGTTACCGATGCCGAAGGATATTCGGTCACCCGGAAAACTACCGCCCCGGCAGGCAGCACCGAAAATGCACTTCCAAAACAGGAGGGGAGTCTCGATCTGTCGAATATATATCCATCCCGGGTGGGCCATGTATCCGAGGTCGTACCGGTAGATCCGAAAAAGAACTTTTACGACATTGCGGATAGTTCTATCCCTGAGTCGCTTAATTATACCGATTATATCATTCCGGGAGAGACCATGACGTTGATATTCCAGACGGGAATGCTTGCCGGTAAGGAGTTCGAGGTCAATTATAAGCATGCGGAAAGAAGGTTCGAGATCGTCCCCCAGATCTTCGACGGGGTGACGATGCCCGGCGGAGTGTTCATTCCCAAGGGCCCTTCCGAAAAAGAAGGGTATCCTGGCGATGAATATGCAGTCTTCAATATTTCTCTTCCCGATGCCTATATCTGTGATAACGCAACGAAAACGGGCGCTTCGTGGGAAATGCTCCGGGAGGCTGTCAAACATCTCCATGAGAACGAAGCTCCCCATTATTCGTTTACCGGGGAGCTGGATCCTATCTGGATAAAAGAACATTGGACGGAAGTGGGCGGTAAGATAACTCTTGGTGGTTATATTGCGTTTTCCGATCCTCAGTTCGCTCCTGCCCAGCAGGAAGGCGGTAAAGAAAAACCAGGCATCCTTATTCGTATTACGGGTATTAAGGATTATGTGAACAATCCTTATAGTCCCGTGATCGAACTGTCGAATGTCGTTTCAGGCGGAGGGGTATCGTCGGAACTCAATAAAATAGACAGCAATGAACAGTTGGCCGAAGAACAGTACAAGGATTCGGTCCGTTTTACCAAACGGCGTATCAGCGACGTAAAGGAGACGATCTCCATGCTCGAGGATGCGATGCTGGGCTTTTCGGCTTCCGTTACCCCGATCACGGTACAGACTATGCACCTGCTTCTGGGCCATGAGAGTCTCCAATATCGTTTTGTATCGAACACTACAACCCCCGAGGTTGTGGTGCATGACATCCATTTCGATGCGGCTACCAAAAGACTGGTGTCCGACGCCGGGATCATTCAGCATATGACGCTGAATATCAATACAATTTCTCCTGCGCACCAGGCAAAAGGATATAAATTTTGGAATATAGCCAATGCCACTAACACTCCTGTACTCGATATTCCGCAACAGGCCTACTACGTATACCTGAAAGTGGAGAAGAACGGGGAAAATGGCGTATTCCTGCCCAGCCCCAATGCTATCGGGATGGAGGATGATCCGGCGTACTATCATTTGCTGGCCGGTATCCTCAACAGCGAGGCGGAAGACGGTACGCGGGCATTTATGCCGATGTACGGTTTTACCGAGATATCTCCGGGCCGTATCACGGTATCCAAGATAGAGAGCACGAACGGCAAGACGTATTTCGACCTCGATAAAGGCGAGATAGCGGGCAAGATCGTGTTCTCGTCTGACAGTCAGACCGAAGATGGGCAGACGATCATCCAGGGTGGTAAGATTAATGCCAATCTGATAGATGCAGATAAAATACAAGCTACTGATATCAAGGCGGTCAAGGGAACTATTGCCGCGTTCGGGATTAACGGTGATTATCTTGTGGGTAACCAGGAAAAAATAATATTCCAGAACAGTGAAATAGAACCCCTGTCTTCGCTAACTACCGTAGAGGGGGCGCAAGATATCGAAAATGCCGGTGCAAGTTTTGAGGATAATTACACGAACCCCATGAGTTATAATATACTCCACGAGGACTTTAAGATGGTAACCGGGGATTTTGAGGTAAAGTATGCCGGCATACTTAAATTTGCTATAAAAGGTTACTCGCAAGCAATATCCTATGAAACGCACGGGACTCATCAGATCCTTCCCTCTGAGGACCATCCGAATACTTTTAGATGCGAGGTCAGAAAGATCACACAGGAAGAAGGTAGAAGGGTCGCGACTGTAGTGGCATCTTTTGCGCCTAAGCTCGGTTGGGAAAAAGAACATTCTATCACGACCAATTATGATGTGTATCTGGTGGCACCGGGCGTTTATGACATCCGTTTTGTCAAAGATATTTATCATGTAGTGAAATGGGTGGATCGTCCGGAAGGTACGCCTTCTGATATATATCCTGTATATCTTATCTTCGACGGTGTTGATATCCTTGGGCAGGATGGATCGTACAACCTGTCCCTCGTTGGGTCCCTTCCTACTACCAAGATAGGTACGAACGGTATTTACTCGTTCTGGTCGGTATACAATTATCTGTATTTTTCGCAGAACGAGGGGTTGAATGCCAGGTCCAATATAAAACTATCCTCCCCTAACGGGCTTAATTTCATTGATATAAAGGATAGTTCCATTACGATAGGCGGAAAAGGCCTTGATATCGAGGCGCCGATAGGGACCGATATTTCTACTGCTAAGGCATCTTTCACCATACCTGGTACGCGGCAGAATATTATTTCCGGGGAAACGATGTCAACGATGCTCGGAAAAATATACCGCTATCAGACGGATCTGAAAAACGTAGCTTTTTCCGGGGCGTATTCCGACCTTACCGGCAGGCCGACAAGTCTCCCGGCCAACGGCGGAGCGGCGGATACGGCCATGATGGACGGCAACGGCAATAACATCGTAGCCACTTATGCGACCAAGAGCGAAACAACGAATGCCCAGGTAGGAGCCCGTAATTACATTACGGGGATGAAGGAAAACTGGACAGGCGGCCTCGTGAAATCGGATGGAACTATCGATACCGCGAACAATTACAATCAGGTCACCAAAGATTTTCAGGACATCGCGTTTCTGGCCGGGAAAAATGCGACCGCTTCTGTCAATCCGGACGACGTTGTTTCGGGTTCGGAACGCCTCAAGTTATCTTTCCGCTTCGCTTTCTATACATCGGATAAGGCGTTTATCTCTTTTGTGAGCAGTGATGCCAATGCTACCCAGAAAACCTTTGTTGTCCCTCAGAATGCCGCTTATTGCAAGGCATCTGTCGGGGTGGGTATCTATGGTTATGTAGCCGGACATTTTGAAGATATGCGCTTTCAGCTGGAACTCGGGACCAAGGCTACGGATTATTATCCGGCCCCGCAGGACCTCGTCCAGACTTACTACAATAAAGCCGGCGATATAATGACCGGTACGCTCAAACAGAAGAAAGAGAACAGTACCATCTTGACGGATGTGGCTTCACTGCGTATCCCCTGGGAGCATAAAGGGTGGATCGCCCTTGACTTCGGCCTGGATTCCATCACCGTAATGGGCGAGATATACCTGTACAAATATGGTTGGGGTAGTATTGTGGTAGACTTTAGCGGCTATACTTATGTTGGAACGGCCGGTGCTAACAACTGGCATGCCCCACGCTTTGGTGTACGAGGCAGCATAAGCTCGATGCCGCAGATAGTTTTTGCCAAAGATAATGCTACCGGCCACCGATATATACTTATCGGCGGGGATGATTTTGCCTGGGGACAGTACGACTATATCGCACTGCCTCGTGTGGTTCTCGGTTCTATCAGCAACGATACTCGTGACCGTACGTGGGCGTTCGTCGCCAAAACCGGTAGTCTGGCCCAAATAGGGGTAACTACGGCATATGCCGGTGATGCATCTATCAATATAGAAGTGGAAAAGGCCCGCAACGCCGACACAGTGGACGGTATCCATGCTGCAGCCGTCGGAACAATAGAAGCAGGGAAGCTGGCGTCTTATAACGCTTCCGGTGTATTAAACGCAACTATTTTAAATTCCACGAAGTATACGAAAGTAGGCGCCGGCCCCAATACTGGGTTATGCTTTTACGGTTATGACATTAATCCTAGTGATAAAGTGCCCGGATATGGAATGTCGTGTGGTAATCCCAGTGATTATGGATTAAGTGGTGGTTATGGGGACGTGACTTCCGATGCAGCCATGTTGTTTACAATGGCGGGGTATGTTGCAAACGACGATTCCAGATTGAAGAACCGGGGGTGGCTTTTTTATAACCCATCGAATAAAACTTTTGCTGCGTCGCTGAGCCAACGGGGTTATGCGAAGTTCGCCGGGGAAGTGACGGCTGCTGCTTTCCGGGGTACGGCCGATAAGGCCAGCCGCCTGGTATCGTTTGATGCCCGGACGACGAATCCGTCTAATTTCCCGACACAAACCGTATCCTGCTATTTTGTGAGCAGGAGCGTTACCGGGACCGGAAGCAGCGGATATGCAGATGTATTGGGTATCAATGGTTATTCGGATACTTCAGGCGGGTCGGTGAACAGTCTTATATTCCCTAAAAATGAATTTAGAATATACCATTCGCAGGTTACTTTCGGTACAACGTCTTATGGTACCCCCAAAGCGCTTGCATACGCGGAAGAACTCCCCAGGGTCACCTATTCCGGTGCTCCTCCGGCCAGCCCCAGGAACGGGGATATATGGATCATACCTACGGATTGAGGGTATAAACCAAAAAATGATAAAGACAGTATAAAAAATGGCTGATACGAAAGATATACAGGTTTTTGCCGGGGGCAAATGGAATAGCTTGCTGAGCCAGAAAGGCTACGACGGCACCGGATGGCGTACCGCCAAGGGCGGTACGGCCGTGTACCGGGACGGGCAGTGGTACCGCTATTACGAGCGGGTCAATCTGGATGTGAAGGTATATATAGATAACGGTACAAGTATCAGAATGATCGTGAAAAGCCTTCCCAGCCAGCCTTTCCGGACGGACGGGATCTATTATCTGAATAAATCGGTCCTTACAGCTGCCCTTACCTTCAGGATGACAATGAAGCTGGTGGATTCGGAAATAACGGCAGAGCCGCTTATCGAGACCTTTGCCGGGTTCCGGTGCGATGCGACCGCCCAGACATTTACATATGCCGTTCCACACGATTGGAAATGTAGTGAGGTGACCAATGTATCGGTGGAGATGGAGCCGGATTCTTTCGGCATCTATGCTTATAGGCTCGGGACGGTCAATGTAGTTACAGATGGCTGGCACCTCAATGCGTATGCATCGGTGACCCCTACAGGGGCAGGTACGGCCAGTGTAAGTGATTCCACGCCGTTATACGGTTCGTTGGTTGTGTTCAGCGCTACCGAAACAAACCGCAATGCATGGCGTTTTACCCGGTGGTCGTCCGGCCAGAAGGGCATTTCCTACAGTAAAAAAATGTATGCCGACTTTAGCGACATGGCCGTTTTTACCGATGCTACCAAGGTGATCGACATTTCAATGATCTTTTATGTCAATAACAGCGGCCAGGTATGTATCGAGGCAAAAACCCTTCAATTCCGGGATGCCAGCCAGTTTGCTACGATCACAATGGATATCTCTTACGACGATGTTTACGGACAGAACCGTGTGCTGAAAGGGTATGTGTTCGAGCTGACGGTGAATGGGCAGGAGTACATCCGTACGGTAGGAGGAACACAGAACGCTGCCCGGGTTTTTGGCCCGCAGAACATGCAAATACAGCCGCCAAGTCAGTGGGTAGTAGCCGATATCTTAGTCGAAACGGACAATACAGAATACAGGATAGACGTGATCTCTCATAATAACAATTACGGTACAGCCAGTGCTAATCCGGAATATGTACATCGTAATGGGAGCAGTGTTATTACGGCTACGCCTAAAGCAGGATATAGGCTGCAGAAATGGGACAAGCATACCCCGGCTGATCTTCAATATACAGTGTCGAACGTTCGGGCCGATTATTCGGATGGCGCGTGGTTCGAAGTACGTACTTATTATATGAACGCCGTAGTAGCTTCCGGGCAGGCAGCCATGGGAACGGCAAAAGCCAATCCGACGACGGTATCCCTGAATGGGTCGTCTACATTCACAGCTACCCCTAATAGCGGATATAAGTTCGTTAAATGGACATTCTCGGACGGCACTACTTCGACCGTGCCGACGGTATCCAAAACGAACATAACGAACGATATCACAGGGACTGCATATTTTGAAGCCATCGTATATTATACAGCAACGGCACAGGTAGCAGCGGGTCAATCCGCAATGGGTACTGCGGTAGCATCGCCCACAAGGGTAGAGGCCGGAGGCAGTGTCTGGTTCACGGCAACGCCCAAATCCGGGTATCGTTTTGTCCGGTGGAATTACCAGGGGGAAACAGGATATTACACCAGCCCGTCTATCACCAGGTCTAATATCCAGAAAAATATTGTGGCTATAGCTACGTTCGAAGTGGATAAGACGACTATTAACGTAGTGGGTGGATTAGGGATGGAATTTGATGAAAATGGAAACCCTGCTTATTACCGAATCAATATAATCCTCTCCCCGGATGTATCCGGAAGCGTCAATGTAGGCATATCCGGATATGTGACCTTTTCGGACGGGGATTCGGAACCTATCAATGGCGAGATAACGGAATATGGCCAAAGTTATTTCTCCACCAATATCCGTTATCGGGAGGATCGGTACATTAATGGAGGATCGGCTGTGGCTTCCGTAAATGATCCGAGATATGAAATAGGAACCACCCATTTTGACTTTGCCGAACGATGACCAAAAAAGATCATCGGCAGGTTGCCGTTACGTGTATGGGAACCTGAAAAATGAAATTTGTATAGCGGAATACCACTGTGGCCGATTCAGGCAAGGATATTGGTTTGGGGTGCCAGGCCGCAGTGGAATATTCCGTAATTCAGGAATGATAAAATGAAAATGAAGATGAAAAAGAAATGCCTAAAAATGATGCTCTGTTTTCTGGTCATGGCGGCTGGTTTCGGCGTATTGATATGGAGCGTTCGCAGGTTTATTTTGGGAGGCAGCATATTTTACAGCCTTATCGATATCACAGTAGTATCCATCGTGCTATACCTGGGTATCCGGCGTATTGCGGATATGTGGCAGGATTGATTTTCCGTAATCATAATCGCAAAATACCATGATGGAACAAATACTGACCATTATAACGCTCGTGATAACATCCGGAACATTAGGCACAATCGTGTTTTTCAATGCCCGACGCCGGAAAGAGAACGCCGATGCCGATCGGGCCGAGGGCGAAAATATGAGCGCTTACGCCAAGGAATGGCGCGAATTGGCCGAAAAGAGAGAAGTGCAGCTCGACAAAAAAGAATTGAAGATCGACAATCTGTACAAAGAGATCGGGGAGGCCCGCCGGCGCGAAGCGGAAAAAGAACGGGAAATAGCCCGATTGAAGGTCGTGGAGGAATCTTTCAAACTGAAGAACTGCGACCGCCGGGCCTGTGAATACCGCAAACCACAAACAGGGTACTAATATGGAACTGACACTAAAGAGGATCTACCAAGGAGAGGATTATACGATAGGCCGTCTTTCGATAGACGGGCGCTATTTTTGCGATACCCTCGAAGACAAAGTCCGGGACTTGCCGGCCGAGACCAAAATCCCCGGCAAGACGGCGATCCCTGCAGGAATCTATAAAGTGGAGGTTACTTATTCTCCGAAATTCGGGCGGAAGCTTCCGCTTCTGCTGGATGTTCCTTTCTTTTCCGGGATACGGATTCACCGGGGCAATACGGCTGTAGATACTTCGGGCTGTATCCTGGTGGGGGTCAATTCCGAAAAGGGGAAAGTGACCGGTTCGACGATCTATGAGATAGCGATCACCAATAAACTGTCCGAAGCCGAAAGAAAAGGAGAAAAGAATACTATCGAAATAAAATGAAAAGGCGACTCCCAAACCGAACCACCTTATCGGTTGCGATAGGGCTGTTAGTAGCTTTATGGGCCGTCTCATCTTGTTCAGCAGCCAAACGTACGGCCGACAGTTCGCATTCTACGGACCGCTCTTTTATCCGGAAAGACAGTATGGCGGCAATGGCATGGAAGGACAGTCTCTTTCGGGACAGGAGCATTTCGGTGCACCTGCAGCAGACTACTGTAACGGAAGCTGTAACCGATAGCTCCGGCCGGGTTGTTGTCCCTCGTTCAACTACAATCACCGAACTTACGGCCGTACGGAATGATATAGAGAACCACACGAAGGACAGTGCCGTTGTCTCGGCCGTACGCGATACCGTCCGAAAGGATATCTCGGAAAGTTACGAGCAAACACCCCTGCCGGTGGAACGCAATGCGATGTGGCGTTTTTTTACGGTGTTTGTAATTTTAGGCGCCGGGGCGGCTCTGTTTTTCTGGGGACGGAAAAAAAGATGGTTCTGACCGATCACCCCAGTGCGGCATTTACAAAATCCAGCACTTTTCTTTGGGCATCGTCTATCACCGACCAATCCTTGGCCACATAGATATCCGTGATCCGGTGTTCGCCATCGGAATGGTTCAGGCAAAGGGCCACATCGTCCATGCTTATACGGCATTGGTTGCGGGCGATAGTGGCAAAACTGTGGCGCGCATAGTAGGTGGATAAAGGAACCTCGAACTTCAGCGCATCGGCAATATCTTTCAGACCTTTGTTCATATTGTTGTTAAAGTTCGCAGCCGACGCGTACCGCTGGTAGAAATTGAATACCTTTTTGCCAGTTTCATCCCGGTTCCTTTCAAATATATTGCGCATTTCTTCCGGGATAAGGACTGATATTTCCGCATTGTCCAGGCGACGGCTGGTCGTCTTTTTGCGCCGGTAGACGATACGCCCGTCGGTGTAATCCGTACAGGTGTACAGGTCGACCGTATTCATACCCAATAGGGAGAACGAAAGCAGGAATACATCCCGGGCCAGGGCGGCACGTTCGTTGTCCGGGCGGGGCATCCGGATTATTTTTGCGATATCACCGGCGGACAAGCTCCGTTTACGGCTTTCCGGATCCGCTTTGACCTTATACTTGGCAAAAGGGTAGTGGTTTATCTTGACGATCCCTCTTTCCGGGTCGTTATATTCCTCCCGGCACGCATTGAAAAGCGTGCGGATATTACGCATCAGTCCATTGACTCCCGTTTGGGAAGCCCCTTTGCGGTGGAGAATCACCTCCCGTCCGAACTGGTTGAGCCTTTTGATGTCCCTATCCGAACGAATGTATTCTTCCAGGTCCTGAAGAGACCGTGAGGTTATTTCGGTCACTGCGACCTGATCTTTACGGAAGAAATCCTTCAGGGTATTCACAGCTGTTTGTAACAGCATCCCGTATTTTTTCTCGCCGGCATCGATGATCTTGCCTATATGCCTTTCCGAAAAGGCGATGAAATCGATATGGCGGTCCCGCAGGGGAGTTTGCTGTATTTCGGCCAGCTCGACTGCCAGTTCACGGGCCGTTAGGGAAGAGGCTTGGTCCATCGTCATAAAAGCCTCGTTGTATTTTACCAGCCTTTTAGATAGGATATTTATCAGGTACTGGTCGTTCAGGGCGTAGTTTTTGGTCAGCTTGTCCCGTGCCACGTAGTATTCAGTGGGGATGTAAGCCCTCTGTCCCTGATGGTATACGCATATTTTTACGTTCCAGGTGTTGTCTGATTTTTTCTGATGTTTTAAAACGACTGTTCTGAAAGTGGCCATACTACAAAAAAGCTTGTAACATATTTGTGTCAAATATACGTTTAAAATTGGTGAAATAACTACACTTTTGAAGTTTTGGGTTGAGAGGTTTTCGGCTGCAAAAATAAAAAAAGCCTCTGAAATGGCTTTCAAAGGCTTTATTTAAGCGTATGGGCTCTTTTTTAGTGGAGCGGAAGACGAGGTTCGAACTCGCGACATTCAGCTTGGAAGGCTGACGCTCTACCAACTGAGCTACTTCCGCAATTTTGGAAAAATGTGGGCGAAGATGGATTCGAACCACCGTAGTCGTAAGACAGCAGATTTACAGTCTGCCCCATTTGGCCACTCTGGTATTCGCCCGTATGCAAAGAACTTCGTTGCGGTTGCAAATATACGTATATTTTTTAATCCGCAAGTCCCTGTATGCTATTTTTTCGCAAAAAACGCTAAGGGATTCAGGAAAAGCCGGGTATGAAAGGCCATTTGAGAGCTTGCAGGCCAATAAAATGATTTGCCGTAAAGGGGGGAGGGCAGCGTTGGGAATGGATTTTACCCTATATTTACGAGTATAAAAATTCTGCCGAAAATGAAACGCTGCAAGATAACGATCCTAAAAAGAACCCTTCAGAAAGATCTGGCTCGGGAGTATGCCGGACCCGGATTTACGAAATGCCCGATAATGAAGGAAGGGCAGGTATTCTATGCCGACTATGCCAAACCCGACGGTTTTTGCGACGAAGCCTGGAAAGCGGTGTACCAATATGTTTTCGCTTTGTCGCATGGTTCCGGTACGTTTTATTATGGGGACTGGATCTCCAAAGAGGGGGTAGCTATCTGTTCGTGCAACGACGGCCTGCGCCCGGTGATCATCAAGATCGAGCGGACGGACGAAGAGTCGGCTATCGATTACCGGCCGGTGGAATAGTGCGGCAGGTAATCACGAATTTTAAACAGATTTTCCGCGTGCAGATGAAGGCTTAAATACTTCTAAAAACCAGTATTTTATATCCGGAATACGTTTTTTCCAAAGTATTTCGGGCAAACCGTTTCCGGATTTTTTTGAACTTCCTTGCCGGTTTTTCTTTTGAAAACGATATATTTGTAGAATACAGGATGCGCCTCGGCATTTCCAAACGAGTTTAAATGGTGCCGGCTTTCGCTGTATTTTGCCAAAATCAAAGAAAAAATCAATAACCAAAAATACTTAAAAACATGAGCAAAGATGTTCGTTCCCTCGAGCCTAAGGCTATCTGGAACTATTTCGAAGACCTCAATGCGGTGCCCCGCGGCTCCAAGAAAGAGGCCAAAGCCGTCGCATTCTTTAAAGAGTTCGGTAAAAAATATAAAATAGACACCACCATCGATGAAATGGGTAATGTGGTATTCCGTAAACCGGCTACCAAGGGTAAAGAAAAGTCCCCCATCATCGTGCTTCAGGGACATATGGATATGGTGCACCAAAAGAACTCGGATACGGTTTTCGATTTCGATAAGCAAGGTATCCAGAGCGTGGTGGACGGTGACTGGGTTCGCGCCAAGGGAACGACCCTGGGAGCTGACAACGGGATCGGCGTAGCTGCTGCGATGGCGATCCTTACGGCTACCGACGCGGCCCACCCGGCCTTGGAGGTGCTCATTACTGTGGACGAAGAAACCGGTATGACGGGCGCCCACAAGATGGACCCGAAAATGCTCAAAGGCCGCATCATGTTTAACCTCGATACGGAGGACGAAAACGAATTGTGCATCGGCTGCGCCGGTGGTATCGATACCTTGGGTACCCTGAAATACAAGGAAGAAAAGACTCCTGCCGGTATGCAGGGTTTCAAAGTGACCGTAAAAGGATTGAAAGGCGGGCATTCCGGGATGGACATCATCCTCGGCCGAGCCAACGCCAATAAAGTGCTGAACCGGATGTTGTGGGGTGCCGGGGCCAAATATGGCCTGCGCCTGTCGGTATTCGACGGCGGTTCGCTGCGCAATGCCATCCCGCGGGAGGCATTCGCAGAATTCGCCCTGCCCAAAGGAAAGGCAGCCGCCTATAAAAAACATTTCAAGGCGCTGTCGGACGATATAAAGAAAGAATATAAGACGGTGGACGAGGGGATGGAGATCCTTCTCGAACCGATCGATACGCCGAAGAAAGTAATGCCCGAAAAAGAGCAGAAAGCAGTCGTGGATGCATTGGCTGCAATGCCTAACGGTGTATTCTGCATGAGTCCCGACGTGGAAGGCCTGGTACAGACTTCGTCGAATATGGCCCGGGTGGAAGTGCGCGGCGGCAAGTTCGCCGTTTCGTTCCTCACGCGTTCTTCGGTGGACAGTTCCAAAATGGAAATGGCCAACGGGATCCGCTCGACGCTGGAACTGGCTGGCTGCAAAGTAGAACAGAACGGTGGTTATTCCGGATGGGCGCCCAACCCGCATTCGCCGGTGCTGCTCAAGATGGTAGACCTCTACAAAAAGATGTTCAAGAAAGAACCCCATGTGGCGGCCTGCCATGCCGGTCTCGAGTGCGGGATCATAGGCGGCAAGTACCCCGAAGGAATGGATATGGTATCCTTCGGTCCGACTATCATGCACCCGCATTCGCCGGACGAAAAAGTAAAGATCGATACGGTAGGACATTTTTACGACTTCCTCAAGGAAGTGCTCAAGAGCATGTAAATCCGTTTTATACGGTAAAAAGGCAGGCGGCTTCCATCGGGAGCCGCCTGTTTTTTTATAGATACTTCTTTTGCAGAAATATTAATAAATACTAAACCACTTGTCGGGTTTTATCACGATACCCAGGCGGATATAGCCGCTGAATACGTTGTAATCGAGCAGGCTCTCCCCGTACCCGTTGTAGTATTGGATGCAGATGTATTGGTTGCTCTTGCGGGTGAGGCGGAAGGCCGCCTCGGCCATGAAATTGGCGTTCAGGTCCCAGCCTCCGCGTTTGATATACTGCCCGGTGAAGGAGAAACGCCGGTTGGGGGTCTGGTAGTTCGCCACCAGGTGCCAGTATCCGGCATACCGGGCGATGTCCTTGTTTTCATCGGCTTTCCAGAACGGAAGCCATACTTTGAACTGGAAGTTCAGGTTGCGGTTGAGCGCGTAGATGGCCGTAAAGCTGATCTTATTCCAGCTCCGGTTCCAGATGCTGTCGCGCCCGTTCGATTCGTGTTCTATCTGGAAAAATCCCACACCGACTACGTGGTCGCCAATCACAATGTTGTTTCCGATGCCGATAGACGGATTGTATACGTTCTCCTCGAAAGGGGCCGATTTTTTGTAGATATCCCAAAAAGAACGCTGCGAGTAGGTGATGAACAGATACATGTCGTGTGGCATGATCCCTTTGACGAGCCGGTGCATGATACTCACCTGGAATTTGGCGTCGCTGTTGTTCTCGTTGATGCCGCCACCCTTGAAGTTGGTCCCCGTGACGAAATAGTTGTCGCGGAATATCCCGAACGAGGGGATGGTCTCCAGTTCCCGGCGGATGCTGTCCCGGTGCGGGAATTGGGACAGGTCTATCTTTTCCGCCAGTTTGCCCTGTCCCCAGGTCGAGACGGACAGAAGGGAGAAAAGGAGGAGTAACCCGAAATTTCTCATATGTTTTTGTTAGGTCTGTGTTGACGACAAAGATAGAAAAAAAACGGTAGCGGGATATCCGTCCGCCCGTCCTCTAGTGCCCTCTTTTTGTCCTTTTTTTCGGATGACGGCAGGAAGCGCTTCCCTTGGAAAACAAAAAAAGCGGACAGAAGATATTCTGTCCGCTTTTTTAGATAGCCGGCTTATTGTGCCGGAGTTCCTTTTTTACCCCACCAGGCGCCTATCGATATGGCGGCACCTACTACGATGAATACGGTGGACATGCCTTCGAAAAAACCGACCATGAAACTGTCTATGTTTGTGAAATGTTTCAGGATCAGGATCGTGATGAGCATGGAAAGCCCCAATGGGAGCAGAAACATGTACAGACGCAGCATGGTTCTCATGGTAAAAGAAGTTTTATACTTTATTCCGTTATTTTGATCCGATGGCCGTTGAAGACCACTTCGTCGCCTATGCGGAGTTTGGCCCGCTTGCGGGTTTCCGCTTTTCCGTCCCGGCGCACGAGCCCCCGCGTGATAAATTCGTGGGCCTGTCCGCCGCTTTCCACCAACCGGAGGAGTTTCAGTAGTTTGTCCAGCTCCACATATTCCGCCCCGGCAAGGGAAAATTCTTTTTGTTCCACTTCTTTAGCGGCGTTTTATGCCTTTGAGTTGTTGCTGCTGGTAGAATCCGGGCTGTCCCTGGGCGCGTTTGAGGCCCTGTTTGATCATCGCGATCTGTTCGTCCAGCAGGTTGCCTTTATCCAGCCGCTTGGCTTCTGCCACGAGGATCTCGGCTTCGCGTTTGCGGCCTTTCTGCATGGCGATAGCGGCCAATTGCAATTTGGCCATGGCTTTTTCCTGGCGGGAAAGACCTATTTCGAGCGCTTTCTTGAACAGTTTTTCACTCTCCGTCATGTTGCGCTGCGAGCGGATGGCGCCCAGCAGGAAATAGTAGGAGGCCCTTTCCCTGCGCACCAGCGCATGGTCGGGGTCTTTGATATGCATCAGGCGTTTTTCCGCTTTTTCCACGTTGTTCTTTCGCATGGCCAGAAGGGCCATGATCATCCACTCGTTCTTGAAGTAAGTGAACAGCACGATAAGCGCCAGCACGATGAGGAATATACCGTTGCCGATATTGGCATCCCAGAACTGCCAGACGGAGCATCCGGTGAGCGCTGCGATGAGCAGTATGCGTACGATTCTCGAAACCATAGGATTATTTCGGGGTTTTGGTTAAAAAGTCTTGATGAGTTCCTGAACGATCTTCATGACCTTCGGGGTCGCTGTTTTTCCGACGGCCTGTACCTCTTCGTGCGATACGTTGGCCATTTTGCCGGGCAGACCCAGGTCTGTGATCACCGATACACCGAACACTTCGATGCCCATGTGGCGGGCTACGATCACTTCGGGCACCGTGCTCATGCCTACCGCGTCTCCGCCCAGGCGGGATACCATCAGGTATTCGGCCTGCGTTTCGAAAGTGGGGCCTTGGAGGGCCAGGTAAACGCCTTCGCAAACCTCGATGCCATTGTCGGCCGCGATCTTTTTGGCGGCGGCGACCATTTTCGGGTTGTAAGCGTCCTTCATATCCACGAAACGGGGGCCCAGTTCGGCCATGTTCTTCCCGCGCAGCGGGTGTTCGGGGATCATGTTGATATGGTCGGTGATGATCATGATATCGCCGATCTTATGACCCGGATTGACGCCTCCGGCAGCATTGGATACCACCAGGCGATCGATGCCCATCAGTTTCATCACCCGGATGGGATAGGTCACCTTGTCCATCGGATAGCCTTCGTAGAAATGGAAACGGCCGTTCAGGGCCATGATGTATTTGCCGCCCAGGTAGCCGAAGACCATTTCCCCGGAATGTCCTTCGACGGTCGATACGGGAAAATTGGGGATTTCGCTGTAAGGGATACGTTTGCGCACGTCTATTTCGCTTACCAGGTCGCCCAGTCCCGTTCCCAGGACGACGCCCCATTCGATCGGTTTTTCGGCGTAACGGCCGAGGAATTCCGCGGTTTCTTTGATTTTCTCGAGCATGGTATTTTCAGTCTTTATATCGTTCGATCGTGTTGTCGATGATGGAATTGAACGTCTGTTCGTCCCGCGGGTCGATCACGGCCCGTACGGCCAGCGAATAAACGGGGTATTCCGCCAGGGGCGTGCCGATGATGCGGGCCATATCCTTTTCCGTGGTGAGGATGATGTTCTTCCCGTGCGGCAAATTTAGGAATTCATTTTTGATTTTTTCGATGTCCCGGCGTTTGAATATATGATGGTCCGGGTATTGCAGATGCCGGCAGGTCACTTCCAGCGAACCCAGGTGGGAGAGCAGCGGCACGGGATTGGCCACAGCTGTGACCAGCAGGATGTTGTAGTCTTTCAGGTGCTCCGCCGGTATTTTTCCCAGGAGCGGGTTCTTTACATGGTCGGCATAATCGTAATGGGAGAATATCACCGGCGCCTCGGTATAGCGGGCGATTTCCCGGCGGAATTTTTCGCGCACGGCGTTCGCTTTTTCGCCGTCGCCGTCGTATTTACGGGGGACCTTGGTCACGATCACGCAGTCGGCCCGGTCGGCCCCGTGGCGGCTTTCGCGCAGGTTTCCGGCTGGCAACAGATAATCCGAAGTAAAAGGACTGTCAAAGGCCGTGAGCAGGAAATAACACGAGGCTTTGACCCGCAGGTGCTGGTAAGCGTCGTCCAGAACGATGATCTGTGGCCGATAGTTCTGCATCAGGCGCTTGATTCCCCGGGCGCGGTTCTCGCAGACGGCTACCGTCGCTTCAGGGATGGCCCTCTTCATCATCAGGGGCTCGTCGCCCGTATCGTGGGCCGAAGAATGGCCGGAGACCAGCACGAAACCTTTTGTGCGGCGGCCGTATCCCCGGCTGAGGATGGCCGTTTTGTAGCCTTCGGAAAGCATCCGGCGCGCCAGAAGTTCCGCATGGGGGCTTTTTCCCGTACCGCCTGTGGAGAGGTTCCCCACTACGAATACGGGCAGCCGGAAGTGCCTGCGGCGGAGTTTTCCCGAGGTGTACATCCAGGTGCGGAACTTGCTGAAAGCATACCACAACATGGACAGGGGTAAAAGGATCAGACGCAGTAGTTTCATGTCGGCTTAGAAATCTATGTTCAGGTCCAGTTCGTTCCTCATTTTTTCGAGCAGGGGATTTTTGAGCCGGAGGTATTCGTATTTTTCGCGGGGCGTGTAGGGTAGGTGCTCTCGCACGCCTTCGTTGATTGTCACCCGGTGGGTAATGATCGTATTGCGCAGGGTCTTTTTCAGGAAAGCCAGAATGTCGAGCATGTTCTGCTCCAGTTCGTGCGCCGCCGGAGAGGAGGATACCGTGATCTCTACCACGTTGTTCTCGCCGATATGCACGTCTGCGGCATTCATGGCCGTATGCAGGCCGATGCGTTTTTCCTTTCCGGCTTTTTCGCAGAAATGCTCCCATGCCTTGACGAGTTCCTCCTGGGAGAAGGTCTCGCTCAGGACGGCTTCTTTCGGGCCGTCCTGCCCCTTGGGCTTATTCCCTGCGGCCAGCATATTGGCGATGGACAGGGCCGAGCGTGCTTTTAGGGATGATACGTCGCCGGATGCAGGTGCGGATACGGCAATAGGGGGCTTTTTTTCGCTTTCAACTATGGCTTTTGGAGATGCTTTTTCCTCTCCTGCGGCCTGCGGTTGCTTTTCTGCCGGCTTTTCCGGCTGTGAAAGTGCTTGTTTTAGAGTGGGGGCAGACGTTTTCCGTTTTTCGGGGACGATGTGCCCGGCGGAGAGTTCCGCGATAAATGCAGCCAATTCTTCCCGGGAAGGGAGGTCTTGCCCGAAATGCCGGAATACGTCGGCGGGAATTATAAAGTCAGGGCTTTTTTTTTTGACGGGTCGAGTCCCAGGGATGCCAGCTGCATCAGCGCGATCTCGGTGAGGAGCCGCGGGTTTTTGGACAGGCGGTATTCCGACTGGGTACGGGCCAGCAGGGCCAGCGCTTCGACAGCCGTTTCGGCATCCAGGCGGGCGCACTGTTCCTTGTAGCGGTTCTTTACGTCTTCCGGTACGTTCAGCAGGGAGATGGTAGCCGGATTTTTGGAGACCATCAGATCCCGGATGTGCGAGGCAAGCCCGGAAAGCATATACTGGAGGTCGAAACCATTCTGCAGGATCGCATCTACCTGAAGCATGGCGGAGGGAATGTCCGCATCCAACAAGGCATCCGTCAGGTGGAAGTATGCCTGGTAATCCAACACATTGAGGGTCTCGGCCACTTTTTCCGCCGTGAGGGTATCCCCGCAGAAACATACTACCCGGTCGAATATGGACAGGGCATCGCGCAGGGCGCCTTCCGCCTTAACGGCAATGATATGCAGGGCTTCTTCATCGGCTTTGATCCCCTGGTCGGCCGCGATACGGGCCAGATGGCCCCGGATATCGGCTACCGAAATAAGCTTGAAATCGAATATCTGGCAGCGGGAAAGGATCGTAGGGATGATCTTGTGCTTTTCGGTGGTCGCCAGAATAAAGATGGCGTGGGCGGGGGGTTCTTCCAGCGTTTTGAGAAAGGCGTTGAAGGCCGCCTGCGAAAGCATATGTACCTCATCGATGATGTACACTTTGTATTTGCCCGTCTGGGGGGCGAAGCGCACCTGGTCTATCAGGGTGCGGATATCCTCTACGGAGTTGTTGGAGGCGGCATCGAGTTCGTGGATGTTGAACGCGAAGTCTTCGTCCGGCGAAGCGTCCGGCATGGTGCGGCGGTTGATCTCCCGCGCCAGGATACGGGCGCAGGTGGTCTTTCCGACCCCGCGGGGGCCGCAGAACAGCATAGCCTGCGCCAGCTGGTTGTGCTCGATGGCATTCTCCAGCGTCGAGGCGATATGTTCCTGTCCGACTACCTCGTCAAAGGAGTGGGGGCGGTATTTGCGGGCCGATACGACGAAATGTTCCATAGTGTTTTCCTTCCCTTTCGGGCGAAAGCAAAATTAATCATTTTTTCCCGGACAGCCAAAGGCGGAAAAAGATAAATAATATTCCCGGCACCGGAACTGCCGGGCGGACAAAACTTTCGGATTTTTTGATTATATCCGCGCCGCGTATTATCTTTATGCCCGGATCAAATACAAAACAAATGATACGGAACGGACAACGGAAAAATACGGCTGCTGCGCGGCCTTTATCGGCCGTAGGACTTGCGATGGTAGGTCTTGGTGCGGCATTGATGATCGCTCCGCTCGTTTATATGCTGGCCAATTTTCAGCAGGCGGACCGAATGGTGGGCGTTTGCATCCCCTTTATCGTGGCGGGCGTCGTCCTGTCGCTGCTCAGTTTGCTGTTCCGCAAAGACCTGCCGACCGACCGCAGGCAGAAAGCCGGACGGTTCGTGTAAACGATAATATAAACTACTGCTTTGAAAAAACCTTTCCTTTTCCTGCTGCTGTCGGTGCTGTGCCTTCCGTGCGTAGGGCAGAAAGCCGCCGATGAATCCGTGGTGACACGCATCGACGATAAATACCCCGATGTGCGGATCGCCATAAATGCGCCTGCCCGGATGGATAAGCGCAAACCGACCCAAGTATTGTTTTACGCCCTTCCCAACGGCAATACTATCGAGTGGACCGCCGGGAAAAAAATGTACGCCGGGGACGACTGGCATTACGATATCCAGCATATAGCCGCCCAAACCCGTTTTTTGCGGGAAAAGGGGAAGAAATACAATTTCGTGGTGGTATACCTGATGGCCGCCGGCAAAAGCTGGGGAGCCTGGCGCAGCCTGCACAAAGAGGATAAGACGCAAATCCTCCCCGCCATTGTGGACGACATAATGGCCCTATACGCCGATTACCGCCCTTCGGCCGTGCTGTCCGGCCATTCGGGAGGGGGATATTTCGTGTTCGAATATATCCGGGCCCTCGATACGATACCGGATAAAGTGAAACGGATCGTGTTTTTGGACAGTACGTACGGATACGAGGATTCCCTGCATGTAGAAAAATTGGCAGACTGGCTCGGCCGGTCGAAAAAACATTATCTGTGCGTGACTTCCTATGAGGATGCGACCGTGGTTATCGACGGGAAACACATCGTCAGCGCTTCGGGTGGGACATGGGGGCGCAGTTTTGCGATGGAAAAGGGCTTGGGCCAATACCTTCCCCTCAAACGTACCGAAACCGGAGATTTCATTTACTTCAACGACCCGAAAAAGCAGGTGTTCTTTAAACTGAAAAAAAATCCCGACGGGAAAATCTATCACACGGTACTGGTGGAACGCAACGGTTTCATCGATACGGTGCTCGAAGGCACTTCGCGGAGCGGGAAAGGGTATGAATTTTGGGCAGAGAGGGCGTACGGCGAATACATCCCGGAAAAAGCCATTCAATAATTTTATCCGACCGGTTTCTCCAGCGGCAGGGTAAACCAAAAAGTCGAGCCTTTGCCCGGGCGTGATTCCACGCCGATGGTTCCGCCCAGTTTTTCGACGATCAATTGCGCGATGGCCAGTCCGAGCCCGCTTCCGGGCAGGTAGTGATCCAGTTTGGTGAACCGCCCGAATATCTTTTCCTGTTCTTCCTCGGCGATGCCGACTCCCGTATCCGACACGTAAAATCGGACATATCCGTCATCCTGCCGGGTAACGCCGAACCGGATCTCCCCGGCGGCCGTAAATTTCAAGGCATTGTCGATAAAATTGGAAAGTATCTGGAACACCCGTTCCCGCTCCGAATGGAGCAGGGGTAGTTTCGGAGCCGGATCCAGTACGAGTTTTATTTCTTTCTTTTCTTTCAGGGCGTCGGCAAAAGTACCGTACAGGTCTTTTAAAAGTTCATCTGCCCGGAAATCCGAATAATTGAAATCCAGTGTCCCGGACTCCATTTTTGCCAGGTCGAGGATGTCGTCGAAAAGGTGCAGGAGCTGCCGGCTGTTCCGGCTGACGATGTCGGCATAGGCATTTTTTTCTTCCCGGTCTTCGGCCGAGGCCAGCAGGTCGGAAAACCCGGAGATGGCATGGAGGGGGGTACGTATCTCGTGGCTCATATTGGCGATGAAAGCTGATTTGAGACGGTCGGAGGCCACCGCCTTTTCCTTCTCGGCATGTAACTGCTTTTGGGTGTCCTTTAGCGTCGTGATATCGATGACCGTCAGTACCATCCGCTTTTCCCCGGCGGTTTCCAGATAGGTACCCGATACCGAGACATCACAGGGGGTCATTTGCCGGAGGTCGTGCCGGAATACTTCCATGGCCGCCTCCTGTTCCTTAAAGCTTTCTCCCCTCATCAATGCCCGGCCGATAGCCGCTTGGATGCCACATATTTTGCAGAGTTCGTGGGTGCCGCAACCGTGCGATTCCAGTGCATTGCGGCATTGCAAAAGGTCGCCCACCCGTTTAGGCTCGTCACTGGCCGGGATATGGTTCAGGGTGTAGTAATTGGTACGCAGTACTTTGAAATCGGAGTCTATCAGGATAAAATAGGCATTCATATGGTCCAGGATCAATTCCGACTCGGCCAATCGGTGCTTTTTCCGGGTTTTCTGCCGGTGGCATACATATGCATAGGCGATACCTGGCAGGGCGCAGGCGGTTCCGAGGGCAATGTAGGGGAGTATCATCAGCGGCAGAGGGTTTGGTTTGTCGTTTTCCGGCCTTTCAAGGGGCAGTCGGAGTAGCCGCTGAGTGGATTCATTCTTCGGAAGACCGTTTGATGATGTAGATATCTTCGTTGTCTTTTTTCAGGCCGTAGTGCTCGCGGACGAATTTTTCCATTTGTTTGGGGTCGCTGCGAAGTTCGTTCAGGAAAGTCTTCTGCCGTTCTATTTCCCGCTTGTAATAGCTGATAGAATCCTGCAGGGCCGAGATATTGCGCTCGCGCTCTACGTGCAACAGGAACGAATTGCGGTCGAAGAAGGTCATCCATACCAGGAATGCGGCGACGACGACCAGCAGTTTGTGGTTCAGCATATAATCCACCGTCCGTTTCAGTCCCGGGCGGCGGTTTATGTAAGTTTTTATATTCTCTACGGGCGATTTCATATCAGAACCGGGTGCATTTTTCTTTTCCGAGCTTTTTTTCGATGACCGTCAGGATGACGTTGATGGCGACCTCCAGCCCGTCGTAGTTGGGAATGATGAGGTCTGCATATTTGCGCGAAGGCTCGATGAATCGCTTGTGCATCGGTTTGACGATATTCACATACCGATCGAGCACCTGGGTAGCAGTACGTCCTCTTTCGACGATGTCCCGGCGGATAACGCGGGCCAGACGGTCGTCGTCGTCCGTCTCGACGAATATCTTGATGTCCATCAGGCTGCGCAGGGCTTTGTTTTGGAGCACGAGAATGCCTTCGACAATCACAACGGCTTTGGGTTCAGTGTGGACGGTCTCTTTTCCCCGTTCGTACGTGGTGTAGGAGTAGGTAGGCTGTTCGATAGACTGCCCTTTTTTCAGCTGTGCCACGTGTTGGGCCAGCAGGTCGAATTCGATGGAGTCCGGATGGTCCACGTTGATCTTCTGGCGCTCCGATACCGGCACATCGGAACTGTCGCGGTAATAGGAGTCCTGCGAAAGCACGGCTACGTCCTGCGGGCTAACAGCTTCCAGTATTTTATTTACCACGGTGGTCTTGCCGGAACCGGCGCCTCCTGCTATACCTATTACCAACATGAAGGATATTGAGTCTGATGATGGATATTTTACTGTTGCAAAAATAGGGGATTTCCCCGAGGTAATCCTTTTCCGTTCCCTATTTTTTAGAGAGGGCGGTAGCGGGAGAGGAATGCCGGACGCCCGTCGGATTCCCGCCGGACCACGAACGTGATCCCGTCCGCCGTTTCTCCCTGTTCGATGAATACCCGGTCGCCCTGGTGGAGTTCCGCCAGGAAGTTGACTTCGACCTCGCCGCTGGTAATCCCCAAGGCCATTTCGTAGGGGATGCTGTCCAGTATCCACTGTGTGTACTTGATGTTGTTCACATGGCCCATCGCGTCGATATCGCTGAAGGCGACCCGGTATTTGCGCAGCAGCTCAGTTGTTTCGGGGGGATGGACGCGGGATGCTTTGGCGATATCGATATTTTTATCGCCCAGTACCAGGTAATCCGGATAATCCACGGCGATGTGTTCGGGCGTGCGCTTTTCGTAGTTGATGCAGGCCCATACGGTGCTTACCTGAGCAAAAATTTGGCCGCCGTGTTCAACGATCATGTTTCGTTCCGAGATCACTCCGTTGGAACCGTGTATCCAGGTCGTTACCCGCACTTCCTGATTGCAGCCGGGCATGGAAGTGAAGTGCACTTTCATCCGGTTGAGCACCCAGGCCTGTCCGGCGGCCATCATGTCGTAAAAACCGAAACGGCATATATTGGCGTGGTTGCCGGCGGTGATCTGTATCATATTGAAAAGGCCTGTCAGTGAAAGCCGGCCGGTAGCGCAGGCAGCGTCCCATTCGACATGGAACTTTTCAGTGTATGTAAGAGGGTAAGGGGTGTTTTCTTTTTCCAATTTTTCAGTCCGGGTGTTTTTCACAATTGTTTCGTCAAATTTAGGAATATTTTTTGTCCCTGCCTATAGGCAGGGAATGTCCCGAGGGCTTTTTTTCAGTATCTTTGCATAATGAAAATACGGCAAACCGCGTGAAGGACGTCCAAAAATATACTTTACTTACCCTGCTTGTACTCTCGGCAGCTATCCTGTCCCTGTACGGCGCGCCCCAGCAGCCCCCGCAGGGGGCGCCTTCGGTAGCCGGCTCCGGGCAGACGGAAGAGGAGGATTCCCTTTCGGGCAGCGGATGGGTGATGCCGGGCGCCGGAAACCCGGCGGCCAAACAGCAGGCCCCTGCGCGTCCTGCAACGGGACAGCGCCCGGTTTCTGCATCCGGGGACAGTACACGCCCCAGAAGCACATCTTCGGGTGGTGGAAAACCGACGAAGATACGGATAGACAATGCCGACCTGATCAGCAACAATGAGGATATCGCCCCCGGGGTACAAAAACTTACCGGCAATGTGCGGTTCTACCACGGCAATACTTTGATGACCTGCGACGAAGCAGAATTCAACCGGGCGATGAACACTTTTTTTGCCCGGGGGAACGTATTTGTCAACGAAGGGGATACCCTTACCCTGAACAGCAACTATATGCTTTACACGGGCGACAATCAACTGATAAAATCCTATGGGGATGTGGTACTGGTACACAAGAGCACCACATTGCGGACCGATACCCTCGATTACGACCGAATCAACGAACAGGCCTACTATTTCTGTGGGGGAACTATCACGGACGAGAAGAATACCCTCAACAGTCAGATAGGCGTGTACCGGGTACCCGACGATATGGTGGATTTTTATGTCGATGTAAAGGCCTGGGACCCGGATTATCGGATGTATTCCGATACGCTTCATTACCATACGGTCTCCAAGGTCATTACGGCAGAGGGCCCCACCAATATTTACAGCGAAAAAAACAAGATATATACCGAAGGCGGCGAATACAACACCGAGAGCGGTATCTCCGATTTTTATAAAAATACCCGGGTATCTTACGGACGCCGGATGCTCAGGAGCGATACACTGCATTATGAGCGCAACGAAGGGTATGCCCGTGCTGTTTCCAATGTAGAATTGCAGGATACGGCCCAAAGGGCTGCCATTTACGGAGATTTTGCCGAATATTTCGAAAAACAGGACTCGATTATATTCCCGCGCAAACCCAAAGTCGTTCAGATACTCGACAAGGACACGCTTTATACGCGGGGAGATACTTTGATGGTCACCCGGCGCAGCACTTTGATGAACTATCTGGCGGCAAAGGCCGCTTCGGCCGATAGCCTGCAGGAAGGTGACGGAGGGGTGGATAAAAGACTGTCGTCCATGATGGAAAAAATGGCCGAAGCGGAAGCTTTGGCATCCGAGAAAAAGACTGTGGCAGATTCTTTGGTATCCGCAGCGGAAAACCCCGACACGCTGCGCAGAGAAGTTTCCCTGGATTCCCTGTACGCAAAAATGACCCCGAAGCAACGCGAAAAAGCCGAAAAGAAACGACAGCGGGAAGAAAAGAAGCAGGAACGGGAGGGGATGCGCGATGCTAAACTAAAATCCGATGCCCTGGAAAAAGCGAAAAGAGACAGCCTGAGACCGCGAACAGTATTAGGTATGACATTTGTCTGGCCTTTGGAATTGCTGCGTCCGGAACGTCCTGTGCTTCCTGGGTTGAAACCCGGGGCGAATCAGTTATCTGAAAGGCCGACCGGGGATTCGTTGTCGGCGGTAGTGGATACGCTCTCCTGGAGCAAAGAATCGGATGACAGTCTGCGGGTGATGCGTGCTTTTCACCATGTCCGTTTTTACAAAAGTGATATGGCCGGGGCGGCCGATTCAGTCTTTTACGACCAGAAAACAGGGATTATGAGCATGTATAAGGACCCTGTCATTTTTTCCGGGGGCAACCAGGTCACCGCCGATTCGATGTATGTAAAACGCGATCTTGAAAAGGATGTTATGGATTCAGTGATCCTGGTCAGGAATGCCTTTATCCTATCGAGGGATTCGCGCGAGACAGACGCTTATAACCAGGTGAAGGGGAATGCGATGCGAGGAAAGATCATCGACAACGACCTGCGTATCGTCCATGTAAAGGGAAATGCGGAAACTGTTTATTATTCGTATGAAGACGACGGTTCCAGGTTGGGGGTCAACAAAAGCAATGCAGCCTATATGGATGTGTTCATGAAAGATTCCAAAGTGCTGGTAATACGGTTCAATAAATTGCCCGACGGAAAAATGCTGACATCCGACAGTTTGTCCGAAGAATCTACGCGTTTGAAAGGGTTCAATATCAGGGAGAGCGAACGGCCTCTGGACCCGGAGGATATATGGGAAGGCCCCGTGAATATAGACCTTAGTTTTGCGGCCCGGCCTGAAGAACCGGCTGTAGCCGGAAAATCCCTGGAAGGAGGGATAGATCCTGCTCTCAAACCGGAAGATGAGCCTGCTGTGGCCGGAAATGCGCCCGAAGAAGAAACAGATCCAAATATTAAGGGTGAAAATGAGCCCGATATAAAGGAAAAGGACAAAACCATAGTTGATTCCCCGGAAAAGGATACCAAGGCACCGGTTCGATGATACTCGCAAAACTTTCTTACAAAAAGCTCCCGATTCTTTAAAAAAACCACGCCGGCAACCGGTATTTTTGCCACTGTTTAAAATTCATGATATGGAAAAAGAACTTCGTAACACGATAGAACGTGCATGGGATGATCGTTCATTACTAAAAGAAGCGGACATCCAGACATCCATCCGTCAGGTGGTAGACCTGCTTGACAGAGGAAAATTGCGTGTCGCGCAGCCTGCATCCGATGGTATATGGCAGGTGAACGAATGGGTGAAAAAAGCCGTTGTGCTGTATTTCCCTATCCAGCCCATGGGAACGCTGACCGCCGGACCGTTGGAATGGAACGATAAAATACCGCTGAAGATAGAATACGCCCCCCGCGGGGTGCGCAGCGTACCGGGAGCTATTGCGCGCTATGGCTCGTATATCGCACCGGGTGTGATCCTGATGCCTTCTTATGTGAATATCGGGGCTTATGTCGATGAGGGAACGATGGTCGATACTTGGGCCACGGTAGGTTCCTGCGCGCAAATAGGCCGTCACGTACACCTTTCGGGCGGCGTAGGGATAGGCGGAGTATTGGAACCCCTGCAGGCCGCGCCGGTCATTATCGAAGACCACGTGTTCGTCGGTTCGCGATGCATCGTAGTGGAAGGCTGCCATGTGGCTTCCCAAGCCGTGCTCGGTGCCGGGGTGGTGCTGACAGGCTCTACGAAGATCATAGACGTCACTACAGCCGAACGGAAACAATATGTGGGGTATGTGCCGCCCCGCAGTGTGGTGATCCCCGGATCGTTCAAAAAACAATATCCGGCCGGGGAATTCAGCGTACCCTGCGCTTTGATCATCGGCAAACGCAAGGAGAGTACGGACAAGAAAACTTCACTCAATGATGCTCTGCGGGAATACGATGTAGCAGGCTGACTTGCATTTTAAAATAGGATATTTGTGTTAAAAACACGAAAAAACCGTTTTTATAATGGTAAAAAGTGTTTTGCGTTGTGTATTTTTGTGTCTGTATTGACAAATCAATGAAAGGATGATAAGTTTTTCGGTTTGCCTGGCGGTGCTCATCGCTGGGTATTTCGTGTATGGACGGGTGGTGGAACGGATTTTCGGGCCGGACCCGGGTCGGATAACCCCGGCCGTAGCCAATCCGGACGGAGTGGATTTTGTCGTGCTTCCCCGCTGGAAAATATTCATGATCCAATTTCTCAATATAGCCGGTTTAGGTCCTATATTCGGGGCGATCCTGGGTGCAAAATTCGGCATATCGTCCTACCTGTGGATCGTCCTGGGAACCTTGTTTGCCGGGGCCGTACACGATTATATGGCCGGGATGCTGTCCCTGCGTTATGGGGGGAAAAGCCTGCCGGAGATCATCGGAATGTGCCTGGGTAAATATGCCAAGCAGATCATGTGCGTATTTACCGTACTATTGATGATATTGGTCGGTGCCGTATTTGTGGACGGACCGTCCCAACTTTTGGCCCGGCTCACCCCCGATCGCCTGAACGCCACATTCTGGATAGTCGTCGTTTTCATCTATTATATCCTGGCAACCCTGCTGCCGATAGACAAGATCATCGGGCGAATATATCCGCTTTTCGGCGCTGCGCTGCTTTTCATGGCCCTGGGAATATTGGTGATGCTCTTCGTCCACCATCCGCAGCTTCCGGAATTGTGGGACGGGATGCCCAATCCCCAGCCGGAAGGCCTTCCGATATTTCCCATCATGTTTATTTCCATTGCATGCGGGGCTATATCCGGATTCCATGCCACCCAATCGCCCATGATGGCACGCTGTATGACCAATGAAAAGCAGGGGCGGCCTATTTTTTACGGGTCGATGGTCTGTGAAGGGATCGTCGCCCTGATATGGGCTGCGGCAGCCACTTATTTTTTTCACCGCGAAGGTTTTGGGGAATCGAATGCGGCGGTAGTGGTGAACGATATCACGATCGGTTGGCTGGGAACAGTGGGAAGTGTGCTGGCGATGCTCGGTGTGATCGCAGCGCCCATTACTTCGGGCGATACGGCGTTCCGCTCGGCCCGGCTCATTGTGGCGGATTTTTTGAAAATAGAACAAAAAAGCCTGGCTAAGCGCCTTTACATCTCCGTGCCGATGTTCCTGGGGGCAATGGGTATCCTGTTCTACAGCATGAGCGATGCCAACGGTTTTGCCAAAATATGGCGGTATTTCGCCTGGAGCAACCAAACACTGGCTGTTTTTACCCTTTGGGCGGTGACGGTTTGGCTGTACCGGGAGAGGAAATTCTACTGGGTCACGTTCGTTCCGGCCCTGTTCATGACGGCCGTTTGTACTACTTATATTTTTATCGCTCCGGAAGGGTTAGGCCTTCCGTCCGGCATGTCGTATGCGCTGGGGATGACCTGTGTGGCCGCTTCTGCGGTATGGTTTATCCTGTGGGCGTACCGGTGGAAGGTACGCAAACTGTAAAAAGACTACCAAGGGTAGTAAAAAATGGTTATATTTATCGACCTATTTAATAAAAACACTCGACCCATGAAAAAATATGCTCTCTTTGTTTTCGCCTTTTTCCTGGCGGGAACGACTGTTCCCGGAACCCTTTCTGCCTGTACTTCGGCGGTGATATCCGGCAAAATAACTCCTGACGGACGCCCTCTGCTGTGGAAAAACCGCGATACAGGCAATGTGCAGAATGCGGTGAAGTATTTCACCGGGGGGAAATACCCCTTTATCGCGATCGTCAACAGTGTGAAAGACCCGACCGAAATCTGGATCGGAACGAACTCCGCCGGATTTTCCATCATGAACACCCAATCATACAACCTGGTGGAAGTAAAATCCGGGGAAGAGCGCGGCGATGCCAACGGCCGTGTGATGACACGGGCGCTGGAAGTATGCGCCACGATCGAGGATTTCCGCGTCTTTCTCGATACGCTTTCCAAGCCGAGCCTGATCGAAGCCAATTTTGGCGTGATTGATGCCCAAGGCGGGGCGGCTATGTTTGAGGTGGGCTATTATAAGTACGTGATGTTCGATGCCAACGATCCCAAGGATGCTCCGTTGGGCTACATTGCCCGGACCAATTTCTCGTTTTCCGGGGAACTGAATGCCGGGGCCGGCTATGTCCGCTTTATGAACGAGGATGTGGAACTGATGCGCAACTGTGCGACGGGGACTATTACGCCCCAATGGATATTTTCCGATCTGGCGCGCTGCTTCAAGAACCAGATGCTGGGGATAGACCTGCGGGACGGCAATTACAACAAGCCTAAGACCACCGGCTGGTTTTTGGATAAGGATTTCATCCCGCGCAAAAGCACGGGCAGTTCCGTCGTGATACAAGGCGTGAAGAAAGGGGAGGCCCCCGAGTTGACCACGATGTGGACTTTATTCAATTACCCGCCGGTAGGGGTAGCGGTGCCCTTGTGGGTGAAGAATGCCGAAAAACTCCCTCCGATGGTGCTGTGGGATGAAAAAAGCGGGGTAGCACCTTTGTGCGACAAGGCTATGACCTTGCGCAACCGCATATTCTCGTACACGCAGGGAATGGGTACTTCCGAATATTTCAATTGGGAACTTATCTTCAACCCGGCTGGTACGGGCTATATGCAGCTGCTCGAACCGGTGGAAAAAGCCGTGTTCGCCCGGTCGAAGCCGGTACTCGAACAGTGGCACAAGGACGGAAAGGTGGACGTGAAGCAGATGAACGAACTCTACACCTGGCTGGAGGATTATGTCACCGGCCAGTATTACACCCTTTTCGGGCTCTGAGGTATTTTTGCTGACAAACCTATTTTACTGACTATGAAAAGAGACAAGCTTATCCCGGCTTTTGCCGTGCTTGCCGTTTGTTTTGCTGCCGCATGCGGCGGAGATAGCCAGAGTAAAACCGATGCGAACGGTTTCGGACAAGCGGTGGAACTCCGGGCGGACAGTGTGGCGATCGGGGAAATCGTGCAGCCGCGCCGGTATGCCGTATCCGGGGATAAAATGTTGCTGCTTTCCAATAAAGGCGACAGTCTGATGCACGTATATCGCCTTCCGGCGGTCGAGTTCCTGTATAAGGGACTTCGCGTAGGGAACGGCCCGGATGAGATACCATCCGCTTACCCGGAAATGGTAAACCGCTACCAACAGGACGGTCTTTTTTCGATCACCTGTAACGGGATGCTCTTCGACTTTACAGCCTCCGATACCAGGCTGGTCGCCCGGGGAATGAAGCGGATCGGGCAGGGTAGAACCCATAACAGCCCTGTTCCGCCGGCCGATTCTCTGTTGGTAAAGGACGGTATCAATACGAAATGGGATGCCGTATTATTGTACCTGCGGGATATGGCGACCGGCCGGGTGCTCGATTCTACAGCCAGCCAGGCGGTGTTTTACCCCGAGCGTGACGGGGGGTATTATGAGAATGAATCATGGGGGGTGCAGAACGGGGGAAAATATGCCGCCGTATATCCTGAAACCGGTCGGATCGAGTTTTACGATATTTCGGCCGGGAAATTGGACCTGAAGAAAACGTGGGGCGACAGGACACCGGCTTCCGAATTGAAAGACACTGATTTTTACGGGCGGAAAAAAGGGTGTGAATACTACGAATCGCGTACCGACGGGAAGTATCTCTATGTGATGGAGGCGTATTATGAACTGGACGGGCAGGGGGAACGTCAGGTGAAGGCTTCGAATGTCCTGGTATACGACTGGGACGGCAACCCGGTGAAGAAATACCGTCTGGATAAAACGGTCAATTCGATGATGGCTGCCGGCGGTAAATTGTATGCGTTCGACTGGGAGGCGGATTTTGAAAAACTCTATGTATACGATTTGGATATTTAGAGGGTAAATCCATTGAAATAGAAACAAAAATAGTGGAACGACCAAAAGACTTGAAATACCGGGTGGCCTTGTTAGCTGTCCGGGACGTGGAGGTATCCAAAAAGTTCTACGGGGAACTGCTCGGGCAGCGGGTGGTACTCGATCTGGGCAAGAACGTGACGTTCAGCGGAGGGTTCGCCGTGCAGGAGGATTTCGCGTGGCTGACGGGCATTCCCGAGGATTTTCCGGTGGAGAAATCCCGGAATATGGAGCTCTATTTCGAAGCGGACGATTTCGACGCTTTTCTGGATCGGCTCCGCGATTACCCCGGTGTGGAATACGTTCATCCGCCGAAGAAGCACGACTGGCAGCAGCGGGTGGTGCGCATTTACGACCCGGACGGGCATATGATAGAGATCGGCGAATCGATGGCCGTCATCGCCCGGCGTTACCTGGCGCAAGGGTACTCTGTGGAACAGACCGCCGAAGTTATCCAGCATCCGGTGGCTTTCGTCCGCCGGTGTGGGAAGAAAGCATGAGCCGGATGTATGATATCAAAAAGGCCGGGCTGAAAAGCCCGGCCTTTTTGGTTGTATAGATTCCCCGTCGTTTCAGACGGCGTCTTTTTTTGCGTATTCCGAAAGCTCGCAGCCGAAGGTGTCTGCCAGGTAGTTGTCCAGTTCGTCGGCCTTGAAAGCTAAGTCGGTCAGATTCTTTTTCACCTCTGCGCCGTGCTCGGAAAAAACATCCGATATGTGAACGCGGTAGGCGATGTAGATTTGGTTGCCCTCGATCCCCATTTTGTACGGCCCGTGGTCGGCGCCCAGCAGGTAGGTAAGCACCGGTTCGAGGTTCTTTTTAGGCAGCACGTTGATGGGCGAAGTGCAGAAGAGGTACGAACGCTGGTAGACGAACATCCGTATTTCGGAGCTGCCTTTGTGGAATTTCCACGATTCGTAGCCTACGCGGGCCAGCACCGGGTCGATGCCCATACCGCGGATAGCCTCTTCGCAGAATACGGCCAGGTCGGTCAGGGAATACTCCTTGAATACGTTTTCCGGCAGTTTGTCCCCGCACGAAGGGCAGTATTCTTCCGCGTGGTCGATCAGTTCGTCGCAGCTGCCGCACTGTACGTGGAAAGCGTCGGTATCCAATCCTTCCAGGGTGTCCAGAAGCGTCCGCAGGGTATCCACCGGGATACCGAAGCCCATGTTGTCTGCATCGTTGAATTTGCTGACGGTAATGGCTACCAGTTCGCCTTTGTCGTTGAACATCGGGCCGCCGCTGTTGCCTGGGTTGACGGCTGCGTCGGTCTGGATGTAATAGTGGTTCTCCATCAGCTGTTTCGGAGAGGAAACCGTTCCTTCGGTCACGGTAAAGGGCATCCCGAACGGATAGCCGCCCACGTTGACCCGCTGTCCGATCGATACTTCGCCGCGCTCGGGCAGGGCGATCTCCGGCAGGGCGGAAAAATCGCCGTGGCCTTTTAACAGGGCAATGTCAAGTTCCGGGTTGGCCAGCACGACGTCCGCCAGGAAGGCATTGCGGTCGTTGTCCTGCAGGGCGACCTTCCGGAAGCCTTCCACCACATGGTAGTTGGTTACGAAAAGCCCGAGGGGTTTCAGGTAAAAACAAGTGCCGGAACCCCCGGCATGGTTGACTTTATAAACTGTGTTGTATATATTTTGTTCCATGGTTCGTTTCGGTTTTTATTCTTTGTCCGTATTGTCGTTGCCGGCTGCGCCGCCCATCATGGAGGACATCATCTTCTGGATGTTCTTCATGTATTCCGCCATATCGACGCCTTGCATTGCCTGCTGGGCATTGGCCATCGCCTGTTGCTGCATGGCCAGGGCTTGCTGCTGGAACGCCTGCATATTTTGCATATAGGCCGACATATCCACTTCTTCCTCTTCCCCGTCCTCGGGCAAAAGGTCCAGTTCGCCTTCCATGATATCGTCCAGGGCATCCTGAAGGATGGGGGCAGCCTCTTCCCAAGGTTTAGCCGAGGCGGCTTTCATCGCACGCACCACTACGGCGTTGACATCGTCCTGTACATCGTTGTAATAGTACATCTCGTAGAACTTGTAGACGATCATCACGCAGCAGGCCATGTAGTCGCCCCCTTCCAGCGCGCTGGTGGCGTTGGTGTAGGTATTCTTGAAATTTTCCTGGATGTTCTTCAGGTTGGAGCGGCGTTTGCCTGGTACGAACGTCTCTACGAAGTATAGGTCTTGGGCCAGTTGTTCTTTGCTCAGCCCCTGCATCCAAGCGACGGTCTCTTTCCCGCGCGCCACGATCTCCGGCAGGGGGATGTCCTCCCGGTCGTGTTCCTTGACGGCCTTGTCCAGGTCGTTGAGCAACTGGCCCTGCGGATGGGCGAAATACAGGACTTTGAGCATCGTGCTGGCCAGAATGTTCCAGGCATAGCTGTATTTGCGTTCGCTTTCAAAGTATTTTACCGCATCGAGGCACTCCCGGCAGCTGAGTTGGATTACGTCGTACACCCGGTCTACCATTTCGGCGTCGTACGGGGTGATCTTGGGCTCGTAGATGCGCTGTGCGCCGAATTTAGTGGAAAACTCATCGTCGTAGCGGTCGCCCGTCTGGCAGATCTCGTTTAGGATATAGTATATCTTGTAAGGGTTGACCATGTCCATCGGGCAGCCGTACTCGAAATACAGTTTATCTTCCCGCAGGACAATGCGCGTGAGGTCGAGATTGTTGATGTTCAGGCTGGCCACCTGGCGCAGCAGGGGCACCCGGTTCTTTTCCGGCAGGGCCAGAAAAGGCGCCGAAATATACAGCCGATTGTCCTTGAGGCTTATGTTCACGACGATAGACCCGTGCGGGATGTGGAATTCGTCCCCGGCGGCGTTCCCGAATTTTGTCCGGAGTTCGGGGTTGATGTAATCCAGCAGGGTGAGGAACGATTCGTTGTACTGTTTCTTTTCGAAGGCTTCCATGCTCCGGTCGAAAGCGTCGACATTGATCTGGCTTTCGGTGGAGGCAATAGTGGAAACATCGAAGGTGAGAGTTTGCTTCATCTGTCGGTTTGTTTTATATGTGTTTCATTGTGAGTGGGTTTGGTCTTGCGCCGCCGGGATATACCGGGAACCCTTTTTGAAAGCCTAAATATCTGCATTTCCCCTTTCCCGGCGCTGTTTTTTATGTTAATTTTTGTCCAAAAAGCATGTCCGGATATTCCGCCCGGATAACCCTCTGTATCCGGTAAATGTGGTATCTTTGCGTAGCATTTTCAAAGAATATGGCATCTCTGATAAAACGCATCCGTTCCCGGTTCGACCGGCATCGTCATCATCCGCGCATGGGCGGGCTCGAGATATTCAAGTATATCGGCCCCGGACTGCTGGTGACGGTCGGTTTTATCGATCCTGGCAACTGGGCTTCCAACCTGGCCGCCGGAGCCGAGTACGGGTATACCCTGCTGTGGATGGTGACGCTCTCCACGGTGATGCTCATTATCCTGCAACACAACGTAGCCCATTTGGGGATCGCCACCGGCCTGTGCCTCTCCGAGGCGGCTACCGCACATCTGCGCCCCCGGGCTTCGCGGGCACTTTTGGGATCGGCCGTACTGGCGTCTATTTCGACATCTTTAGCGGAAATATTGGGCGGGGCTATCGCCCTGCAAATGCTGTTCGGCGTACCGGTGCGGATCGGGTCGATACTGGTGCTGGCCTTTGTGCTGATCATGCTCTTTACCAACAGCTACCGACTGATTGAGAAATGGATTATCGCATTCGTATCGATCATCGGGCTGTCGTTCATTTATGAATTGGCGCTTACGTCCGTCGATTGGCCGGAGGCGGCCAAGGCCTGGGTGACGCCTTCGTTTCCCGAAGGATCGATGGTCATCATCATGAGCGTATTGGGGGCGGTGGTGATGCCGCACAACCTCTTTCTCCACTCGGAGGTGATACAGAGCCGCCAGTGGAACCTGAACGACGAGAAAATCATCCGCAAGCAGCTGCGTTATGAATACGTGGATACGATCTTTTCGATGGGCATAGGCTGGGCCATCAACAGCGCGATGATCCTTTTGGCCGCTACGACGTTCTTTGTCCACGGAACGCCCGTAGAGGAACTCCAACAGGCGGATTCGCTGCTTACTCCGCTGTTGGGAAGCCATGCGACGATCATTTTTGCCGTAGCCCTCCTGTTTGCCGGTATCGCTTCGACCATTACTTCGGGTATGGCGGCGGGTTCTATCTTTGCCGGGATTTTCAAGGAGCCGTACGATATCAAGGACAACCACTCCCGCTTGGGTGTGCTTATCTCCCTGGTGGTGGCCTGCCTGCTGATATGGGTGATCAGCGATCCGTTCAAGGGGCTTATCTATTCGCAGATGATCCTCAGTATCCAGCTGCCGTTCACGATCTTTCTGCAGGTGCGGCTCACTTCGTCCGAGAAAGTGATGGGAAAATACCGCAACCGTCCGTTTACCAAATATCTGCTTTATACCATCGGCGGGGTGGTGGCGATACTCAATGTGATGCTTCTGGTCAGCTTTTTCCACTGATAAATACCTCATTTTTTCTTTCTGAAATAGATAAAGTCGATAGGAATATAGATTTTATCTGACTGGTTTGTAGTCGATTCACTTTCGGTTTTCCGTATCTTTGCCGTACAGATAAAAATTAACGACCTAAACAAATAACAAAATGGAAAATCAAACGGCTGCCATGCCCCGCATCGGGGAGCAGGCCCCTTCCTTTGAAGCGATGACCACGCAGGGACGGATCAAGTTCCCGGTGGATTACCAAGGGAAATGGGTGATCCTTTTCAGCCATCCTTCCGATTTTACGCCGGTATGCACCTCCGAATTCATGACCTTTGGAAAGATGCAGGATGAATTCGAGGAACTGAACTGCCAGTTGGTAGGACTTTCGGTGGACGGGCTGCACAGCCATATTGCTTGGCTGCGCACGATCCACGACAAGATCGAATACCGGGGAATGAAAAATATCGCTGTGCGTTTCCCGCTGATCGACGACCTATCGATGACCGTGGCCAACCTGTATGGGATGATCCAGCCGGGAGCCAGTACGACGGCCGCCGTACGCGCCGTTTTCTTTATTGACCCTAAAAGTGTCGTGAGAGCAGTGATCTATTACCCGATGGCGTTGGGCCGCAATTTCGACGAGATCAAACGCACGCTCATCGGATTGCAGACAATCGACAATTTCGGGGTGTCCCTGCCGGCGGACTGGCGTCCGGGTGACGAAGTGATAGTCCCTACGGCCGGTTCGTGCGGAGAGGCGCAGGAGCGGATGGAGAGCGACGATCCGGATATGCACTGTTACGACTGGTTCTTTTGCACGAAGAAACTGCCGAAAGAAGAAGTAGAAAGAAAATTGGGTGGAAAGTGAGATCGATGAAGGAGATACCCAAATGAAACAGGGCCGGCAAATGCCGGCCCTGTTGTTTTTATACCGGCTGGTAAAAGCGGATTTTTACTATCTTTACCCCCAAAGGCCTGTCCCGGACACTTACTTAATACCTGAAAACACATGATCGAAATCCCCGAATCCCTCACTTTGTCCCGCCAGGGAGCCCGTTTGTTGGTGGGCAAGACCGTCGAAGAAGTGATACCCCCCACCAGTCCGCATAAATTTACCTGGTATAACGGTGCCCCCGAATCGTATTCTGCGATGCTGGCCGGTAAAACGGTCACAGGCGTGCATGGATACGGTTCTTTTGTCGAAATCGACATAGGGAATGATGCCCATATCCTGGTCGGGGACGGAACGAATATCCGTTATTTCGAATCGGAGAAAGATGCCCCGATCAAACATCAATTGGCTATCGTGATGAAGGACGGGAGTGCGCTGGTGTTTACGGTAGCCATGTACGGAGGCATATACGCCTATACCGGTACGTTCGACAACCCGTATTACCAGGGAGCCCGGACCAAAATACCGCCACTGGACGACCGTTTTGACGAAGCGTATTTCCGGGGAATCGTAAAGGGTATGAAAAAAGACGTTTCGGTCAAGGCGCTGCTGGCCACCGAGCAGCGGATCCCGGGTCTGGGCAACGGCGTATTGCAGGATATCCTGTTCGAAGCAGGCATACACCCCAAACGGAAAATCTCGACGCTCAACGACTCGCAGTGGGGAACTTTGTTTCTTGCGCTGAAAGGTACGCTGGCGGCTATGGCAAATGCCGGCGGCCGTGATACGGAAAAGGATATGCTGGGCAACTGGGGCGGCTACAAGAGCCTCCTTTCAAAAAACACATACAAATCTCCTTGCCCGCGCTGCGGGGGTGAAATCGTGAAAGAGGCCTATTTGGGAGGTACGGTGTATTATTGTCCAGTCTGCCAGCCGATGAAAGAAAAATAAGGACTGTCTCAGCGCAATCCTGTCGTGTCGGCCGTCGCAGGGGGCACCTTTACAAATGTTTTATCGACCACGACTCCGAGTTTGCTTACCCGCAGGCCCAGGTTTCCATCGCTTTCCAGGGTAATATGTGCCCGTACGTACATCCCTTCCTCCGGGACGTACATGCGGCGGGTAAACCATTGATTGTACCCGGTGTAGGTCAGTGTGTCGATCAGGCTCATGCCGAGCATCGGACGGCTGCGCAAGGCCCGGTCGGGGTTCTTGGTGTCGAGCGCCGGGGATCCGTTCGGAAGGTCCGGGTAGAGCATCCATACCAGTTTTGCATAGAATGTGGAATCCCCCGCGTTGCGGAAAAATTCGATCTGGGCCTCTTGCCTGGGGCCTGTCCACCATTTTTTACCCAGGATGGCGTCGCCGCCTGTGATAGCCTGTCCCGCCGATAGAAGCGGGAATGCCGAGAGGATAAGGAAGATCAGTTTTTTCATGGTCGGGTCTTTTTCGCTGTATTACTCCCTAAAGATAAGGAATTTATTCGCCTAACATGCTGCTTTTTCAATTGAAAATACCTATAGGACTATTGCGTTGCCCGGCGGGACGCGATTGAAAACTCTGCGGACCATGCTAAATGTAATACCCCTGCATGTGCATTTCCCGCAGCTGGAGCAGGGTATAATTATCCTCGTCCAGCAGGTAATCCCAGCAACCCAGGTGGTGGAACAGTTCCCCGCCGAACCCGGTCTTGAACTGGTACAGCCCGAACATAGGGTGGGACGGTTGCGGGCCCGGCGACACACCGAACATATCGTATTCCGTGCATCCGAACGTTTTGGACAGTTGGATGGCTTCCCATTGCAGGGCGTAGGTGGGCATGCAGTTCCGCTTTTCGGAAGAGGAGGCCCCGTAGAGGTAGGTTCCCCGGTGTTCGGCGATCACCAGGAACATGGCGGCCAGCGGCACCCCGTCCAATTCGGCGATCAGCAGTTCCACATGCGCCGGGGAAGAAGTGTCGTCCGCCCGGGCGGCAATGACCGAGGTGAAGTATTCGATACCGTTGACGAAAAGTCCGTTCCGGTGGGAGGTATCCTTATAGAGTTCATACCAGATATCGATTTGTTCCATCCCGGCCCTTCTCACCTGCACTCCTTTGCGCTGGGCCAGACGGATGTTGTACCGCGTTTTGGGCTTCATCCGTTCGAGGATCTCGTCCGGAGCCGGAGACAGGTCGAGGAATATGGTGGCCGATGGCAGGATGTCGCAGTTGCTCTTGCGCAGGTTCCATTGGACAGTATTGTAATTCAGGTTGAACTCCTGGAATTTTTTCTCCGGCGTTTCCCCTTCCCAGTGCGAACGCCAGTTCAGGTCGTAGCGGACGGCGATGCAGTTTTTGGGCAGGTATGGGCGCATGACTTCCGAGAGTTCTTCCAGGAAACGTCCCTGGTTCTCTTCCGAAGGTTCTATCTCCGGGCCGTAAGGCACGTATGCGATGCAATTGTCCCGTCCGACGGGACGTTCGACCACCAGCAGGTCGGCGTCGGTACTCGAATAGCCGCCCACCCCGGCGTATATGTCCCGGTTCTTCACTTTAAAGTCGAATGCTTTGGTGGCCAGGCCCTGATGGTTCTTCACCTGGGACCAAAATGCCGTCTGCTGCACGATGGGGGTATTGTAAATGTCCCGGCAGTCTTTTTTCAATACGTTGATTTCCATGGCTTGTTTGCAAAAAGCGCAAAGGTAGCCAATATAAACCGCCGGGGCAAACTTCCGCTCAGAACCCGGCCATGATATACCGGAAATGCTCGATCATATTCCCGAAATTTTCCAGCGAAATGAATTCGTTCTCGTTGTGTATGGTCCGCTGTTCGTATTCGTTCAGGTAGACAGGCATGAAACGGTATATATCGTTGCTCACCGTCTGGTATTTGTAGGCGTCGGTCCCGCCGATGGTCAAATAGGGTGTCACCCGTGCATCGGGGTATAGGCGAGATATACTTTCCCGGATCATCTGGAACCCGCGGGTATCCGTGCCGGACGTTTTGGACGGTTCCCGGGCGGACAGAACGGTAATATCGGTATCGTATCCTTCACAAATATTTTTGACATGGTTCTCTACATCGGCCACGGTTTCCCCGGGAAGGATGCGGAAATTGACCACAATTTCCGAGACCGAGGACAGGACATTCGCCGCGTCGCTACCCTTAGCCATCGTAACGGCAGTCGTCGTGCGGATCAGCGCGTTGGTGGCCGGCGTTTCGGAGAGTTTTCGTGTCAGCACACCGCCCAACAGCCATTGGTTGGCGATAGCCAGCCGGGAAGCATAACCCATTGTGCCGCCTACGTTTTTCAGGAATGCGGATACCGGAGTGGTCATTAGGGCGGGTATCTGGTGGGTGTTGAGCTTTTCGATGATCTCTGCCGCTTGAACGAGCGATCCTTTGGCCGGAGGCATGGACGAGTGTCCTCCCGTGCCCCGCACGTCGATACGGATCGTGCAGAAGCCTTTTTCGGCCGTACCTACTAAAGCCATAGGGATGGAGATGCCCCCCAGACCGGGAGCTGCCACAATACCGCCTTCATCGTAAACGGCCGCGAACGAAAGGCCTTTTTCCCGGAAATATTCGGCAATTTTCAGGGCCCCTTCCGTGCCGCCGATCTCCTCGTCGAACCCGAAGGCAAACCAGATATCCCGCTGGGGTGTGAACCCTTCCTTAAGCAGCGTATCGGCCGCTTCCATAATGCCGAACAGCATGCCTTTCATATCGAGCGTTCCGCGGCCGTATACCCGGCCCTCGACCACGTCCCCGGAAAAGGGAGGATAATCCCACCGGGTGGAAAAATGGTCCAGGGGCGGGGCGGGAGTGTCGTTGGGTTGGAAGATCACGGAATCCGCCGGGGTGGAAACGGGCTCGTATCCCACTACGGGAACTACGTCGTAATGCGAGCAGAACAGGATCGGTTCCAGTGAAGGGTCGCTCCCTTTCCAGTGAAACAGCAGACCGTATTTATTTATTGTAAGGGTGTCCATGCGGGCGTAAACGATGGGATAGGACTCCCGCAGGTATTCTTTGAAGCGGACGAAAGGATTGTCCGTTTCCCGGTCGACTTCGCTGCTTACCGTCGGTATGCGGATGCCTCCTGCAAGGCGTTCCAGGGACTGTACGGTCGGGTGGTGCCGGACGGGTTGTACATGGCTTTGCGCCGGGGTTTTGGCGAACGGGTAAGTCGCTGTGCGGATGACCAAAACGGCCGCCAGAATGACGACAACGACCAGTAGGGCCAGCAGGATAGCCGGGAGGGGGCTTTTTTTCTTTTTCATGATTATTCGGTTTTAAGGTTTAGGGTTGCTTGGGTCTAATTCTTTAAAGGTAGGGATAAATACTTACAAACGAAGGCTTTATTTTGAAATTAACTATTTGGGAAAGAAAAAAGCCGGGAGGAAAATCTTTTACCCCCGGCTCATACCCATTAGTTTATGCAAAACAGGGCTTAATCGAGCTGTTTTAAGGCTTTTAACCGCGATTTGCGAAAGTTCATCCAGGAAATAGACGACACCATGACCAGTAGGCCGCTCATTTGTACGAAAGTAATATCTTCGCTCAGGATGAGATGCGCGCACAGGACAGCTGTCGGGAGCTCGATTGTCATCAAGATGGCACTGATCCCGACCCCTATTTTGGGTATTCCTACGGCGAACAGTGCGGTGGGGAGCGTTGTCCCCAAGATCGCGAGGAATGCTATCCGGCCGAAAAAATCGGGGCTGAAATGATTGTCCCAGATGATCGTCCGGAAATTGATGCAAAAGATAGTAAGGGCAGACCCGACCATGATCAGCGTACTTTTTACCGGCCAGGCCATGTTCTTTCCGGTCCGGCTGTTGGCTACGATATATAGGGCGTACGTCAGAGAGGATAGGGCTGCAAAAAGGAACCCTTTCCAGGAAAAGGAGGTTGCGGCGCCGGAAAGCAAATTCCCGGCCATAACGGTTCCGCTCCAGACCATAAATACGGTTCCTATTTCCTGCCCGGACGGTTTTTTCCCAAAGCACAGCCACTCTATGAGCAGGCAAAACCAGGTAAACTGCATGAGGATGACGATAGCCAATGAAGCCGCTATATACTGGACGGAAAGGTAATATAGAAAATTGGTGAGGCCGATCGCGCTTCCGGCCAGGATTAACGGGAGCAATTTTTGCCCGGATAGTGCTGCCTTCTGTTTTTTGCGGGAACATAAGGCACATGTTCCAAGAAATAGGGCTGCCAATAAAGCCTGATAGAAAGATAGTTCGGCGGCATTATAGCCTTTCGCATACGATAGTTTTACAAACGAAGACATCATACCGTACAGGACTCCTCCGAAAAGAACCATCGAAAAATATCGAATGTTTTTCATTTTTTCCAAAATTGTTTAGTTTGTGAACGAGAAAACGTAAAACGAAGGCTAAACGACTTTGGATGGAAGAAGTATAACAATCTTCCCGGCCTAAGAATGCCGGGGAAAAATTCTGAAGATCCGGTTATTTAGCCTTGTCAGGCTACCGGAGGATTGTTCGTATGCATGCGAATGCTTAGTTTTGGGACAAAAATACGAAGAAACAAACTATCAGTTTCAATTTTTAGGAAAGCGAATTGAATATTTTTACGATCTACTCCTCGAAACAGTCTTTGGGTTTGTCCCACGGGCTTTTGTCTTCCTTGTGGCATGGGTTGAAAAAGATGAACCGGGTGGACTGGTCATAGGTGAAATAGTTCCATATCCAGTTGAACAGCACCATGAACTTATTCTTTACGCCCAGGATAGACCGCAGGTGTATCGTCAGCCACATGGCCCAAGCGAGAAAGCCGTGAAGGTGCACCCCGTTCAGGTCGGCGACGGCTTTGTTGCGCCCGATGGTAGCCATCGTACCGTAGTCCTTGTAACGGAAGGGTTCGATATTTTTTCCTTTGGAAAGGTTGTTCAGGTTTTTGGCCACCCTTTTCCCCTGCTGGATGGCTACCTGTGCCACCTGGGGATGCCCGTTGGGGTATTTTTCGTCTTGTAACAAGCAGAGGTCGCCCACCACGAATATGTTGTTAGAATCCTTTAGGCGGTTATAGGCGTCTACCAGGATGCGTCCGCCCCGGCCGGTCTTTTCTTTGGGGATACCCTCGAAACGGGTCGCCGTCACGCCGCTCACCCAGATCAGGCTGTTGGTCGGGATGGTCTCTCCGCCGTCGAATACGACGCTGCCGTCGCGGTAATCGGTCACCCGTTTGTTGAGCATAATTTTTACGCCCATTTTTTCCAAATATTCGCGGGCGCTTTGGGAGGCGCTGTCTGACATGACCCCGAGCAAGCGGTTGGTGCCTTCCACCAGGTATACGTTCATTTTGGCCCGCAGATCCGGATAGTCTTTCGGGATGATGAAACGCCGCATTTCCGCCAGTGCCCCGGCGATCTCCACCCCGGTGGCACCTCCCCCGACGATCACCACGTTGAGCAGCGCCCGGCGTTCCTTGCAGTCTTCGTCGTCCAGAGCCCGTTCGAGGTTCAGCAGAAGGGAGCTGCGCAGAGCAATCGCCTCGCGGACGTCTTTCATGGGCAGGGCGGCATCTTCGATGGCCTTGTTCCCGTAATAGTTGGTGGTCGTCCCTCCGGCCAGGATCAGGTAGTCGTACGACAATTCACCCACGGAAGTGACGATACTGTTCTTTTCAGGGTATATTTCCCGGACTTCGGCCATGCGGAAGTAAAAGTCCTTTTCCCGGTGGAAAAGCTTGCGGAAAGGGAAGCAGATGGAGCTGGGTTCCAGTCCGGCCGAAGCCACCTGGTAAAGCAGGGGCGGGAACTGGTGGTAGTTGTTCCGGTCGATAAGGACGATCTGGAACCGCTTGCTGTCCAGCTTTTTCACGATCGTCAGGCCGGCAAAACCACCGCCGACGATCACCACGCGTTTTTTGGACGTTTTGGGAATTCTGATATCCATTTCTGCAAGAGTTATAGTTTTGGTCAATGTACTAAGGTACGGCATTTTTCGCTCCCCTGCAAGAGAGGGACAAAAGAATTCTTTCCCGTTCCGATGTCCCGAAAAGCCGATCGGAAATCCCCGTGAACGTGAGCAAAAAACGAAAAACCTTGGCGGGGCGGTTGGTTTCCGCTATATTTGTGAATGGTAAAATAACTAACTGATGAAACAATTAATCGCGTGTTGCGGATTGGACTGCGAAAGCTGCGATGCCCGTATCGCCACAGTCGCCAATGACGATGATCTGCGGGAAAAAACAGCCCAAAAGTGGAGCGTAATGAACAATGCGCCACAGATTACCGCGGCGACAATCGATTGCATGGGCTGCCGGACAGACGGCGCGAAATTTGCGTTTTGCAGCGATTATTGCCAAATCCGCAAATGCGTACATGAAAAGGGGTATGATACCTGCGGAGACTGTAAGGAATTGGATAGCTGCCAGATAGTCGGTGCTGTTTTTCAGCATGCTCCCGGCGCAAAAGAAAATTTGCTGAAATAAGAATACGAATAATTTGGCGGGCAGTGTGATTCGGGATTGAAACTTTGGCCGGACTATACCGATACCTGCCGACCGGAAGGGCAAAACTTTCGCTATATTTGTAAATAAACCGTTTAAACCGAGAAAAACATGGAATGGGAATTTATCGGGCGTTTACTGCTGGCCGGAGTGCTGGGCGCCGTCATAGGACTGGACAGGGAATACCGGGCAAAAGAGGCTGGGTTCCGTACGCATTTCCTGGTGTCGCTGGGTAGTGCGTTGTTCATGATTGTATCCCAATACGGTTTTGCGGGGGTACTGGGCAAGGAAGGGGTAGGGCTGGATCCCAGCCGTGTGGCTGCCCAGATCGTCAGCGGGATCGGATTCCTGGGGGCTGGTACCATTATATTCCAGAAACAATTTGTTCGCGGGCTCACCACGGCGGCGGGCATGTGGGCCACGGCCGGTATCGGTATGGCGGTAGGTGGCGGTATGTATATCCTGGGAGCGGCTGCTACAGTGCTGACCCTGGCGGGGATGGAACTGCTTACCGTATTATTCAAGAACGTAGGGCTGCGTAGTTTGTCGCTGACTTTTACCACGACCGACCGGAGAAACCTGGCCAAAGTGATGGACGAGATATGCCGGCATAAATACCCCATTCTCAGCTATACTACGCAGGAGGAAAAGCATGGGGAACTGACGATATACAATGTGTCGATGTTCATCAAGATGCGCCGGCGAAAGGAAGTGCCTCAATTATTTTCTTTTATCCAGGAACTCCCGGACGCGACTATTACAAGCGTAGAATGACAGGTCGATAAAATTTTAAAAACCACTCGCTTTTTTCATATAAGCTTGTGTCCAGGGACAAAATACCAGGCATTTCAGACAGGTCGTACACTTTTCCACATCGATGATGTCGTCCCGGACTACATCTTTTCCCCACAGGATACCTTTGATAGCACCAGGCTGGCAAACGTCCACACATTGCCGGCATTTTCCGCACTTGGGAAAGGGCGGCTCGTAGGAATGCGCGGAAAGGAGGGCATTCGTCAGTACGGCTCCAATATTCACCCCGCTTCCGTATTTGTCGGTAACTAAAAGGTTATGCCGGCCAATCCATCCGAGCCCGGCCAATAGGGCGATTGTCTTGTGGGGCAGGGGAGTTGCCTGGAGCGAGGCATCATAATCCCCTTGCTTCGCCTGGTTTTCGTCCGAAAGGGAGTGAGCCCGGAATCCTTTTTCTTCCAGAAACCCGAACAGTTTGTCCGACAATTCCCCTGTTTTCAATTCGTTCAGGTAGTATTCGTCATCGTCGAAATCGTAATCGTTCTCCACCCGCCGGGCTACATAGTCGGGCGTATCGGCTACCTCCCGGATATAACCGGGAGAAAGGACCAGACCGAATACTACCGCGTAAGGCAGTCCTTTGTTCTGCTTTGGGGCCAAATGGGACAGATCGACAAAGCGGACGAATCCGGCGCCGAGGTCTTTTAAATAAATTTCGATCTGTTTTTCGAGGGTCATCGTAAGGTTTGCGTCAGGCCAGTAAGTCTGCGTACTGGGGATGCCGTTGGACATATATGTCGGCATACCAACAGGATGGCCTTACCGCCAGGTTGTTTTCACGGGCGTATTCGAGGGCAGTCTTTACCAGACTCGCAGCGATCCCGCGTCCTTCTATCGGTTTGGGGACGATCGTGTGGCGGATGTCCAGTATCCCGTCGTTGAGTTTGTATTCGAGGAAAGCATCCGTACCGTCCACAGTAGTTTCAAATCGTTTTGCGTCCGTGTCGTGTTTTATCTGGTATTCCATGGCGTTTGAAAGGTTGGGTTATATTTTCAAATATAGCGAAAGCCGAGCGCTATTCAAACTTGTTTGAGAATAGCCGAGGCGCATCCTATATTATCCAAATATAGCGAAAGCTCCCGAAACGGCCGTGATTTTTAACGCTATTGGAATAAAAAAGCCTTTGAAACAGTATTCAAAGGCTTATAGTTAATGCATGGCCGCAATTTAAATTTTTGTGATCGAGGCGGGGTTCGAACCCACGACCGGCTGATTAGAAATCAGCTGCTCTATCCAGCTGAGCTACTCGACCCGGATGAAAAAAGCCGCTGAACTCCTGCGGCTTCCATCTCTTAGTCGGGGTAACAGGATTCGAACCTGTGACCTCCTGCTCCCAAAGCAGGCGCGATGACCGGACTACGCTACACCCCGAGGCCCTTATGGCGGTGAGAGGGGGATTCGAACCCCCGGTACGGTTACCCGCACGGCAGTTTAGCAAACTGCTGGTTTCAGCCACTCACCCATCTCACCTTTTTTTTTAAAGAACACCTATGAAATTTGCCTAAGGGCTTGTTCTGTGCTTTTATGCGAGTGCAAATATAGGCTCATTTTCCCATTTGGCAAAACAAAAATTCAAAAATGTGCCCGTACCCGGGGTTTTCCCCAAAAAGCGCTGTTTAAAAGAACGGGTGTCCGGAAAATATCCTATTTTTGTGGAGCTAAAAAACACGATTTTATGATGGAAATGATCTTCATTCAGTTGGCATCTTCCCTGTTGAATATGCCTGCAGCTACCGCCGAACTCAAGGCAAACGCTCCCGTACAATCTATAAACATCGTCAACTGGGAACAGTTCGACTACAAGCCCACTGTTACTTTCCAGGCCGGATGGAACACGGACGGGCTGCTGATCCATTTCCAGGTGGAAGAGCAACATATCCTCTCCTCCCATACCACGCTTTACGCCCCGGCCTATCAGGACAGTTGCGTGGAATTCTTCTATTCCCCTACGTCCGACAGCAGCTATTTCAACCTTGAAATGAGCTGCACCGGCTCCCGCCTGTGGCACTTTAAGAACGCCGAAGGACAAAAGACCGTATTCGACGACAAGGACCTTGAAAAGATCATCATAAAGACTTCCCTGCCCGAACGTACGCTGATCGATGACAAGAATGGCGGGAAATGGGAACTTACCGTATTTATCCCGGCCGAATGCCTGCCGGAAGGATTCCTGAAAAGCGGCCGCGAATTTACCGCCAATTTCTACAAATGCGGGGATAACACCGTACAAAAGCATTACCTCACCTGGGCGCCGATCCACACCGAAAAGCCGAGTTTCCACCAGCCGAAATATTTCGGGAAAGTCACTCTGCAATAACCGGCTATGGATACGCTGGAAATCCGGGAATACAGCCTCTCCCTGGGGCCCGAAGTGGAGGAGTGCACGCCTTTCGGGGAGGAATACATCGTCTTTAAGACTGACGGCCGTATGTTCGCTTTGGTAGACATAGAATCCTCCTGGATGGCTGTCAAATGCGACCCCGACAAAGCTGTGGAACTGCGCGAGCAGTACGAAGAGGTAACTCCCGCCTATCATTTCAACAAAAAACACTGGAACGGGATCGACGCGCCGAAAGTCCGGGGCGAACTCCTTCGGGCATGGATCAAGGATTCTTACGATCTGGTGCGGAGCAAACACGCCAAAAAACGGAAGAATTGATCTCACAACTACATATCCGATGAAAAAAATCGCGCTACTTTTCCCGCTCCTTTGCATAACGGCCATTTTTACCGCCTGCGGGGCCGATAAAACCGCAAAGGATACATTTGCCCTTCCGGCAGGCCTCGACGCGCCGGACAGCATTGCCGTTAACGAAATACTTGCCCCGCAGATATGGCGTATTGCAGGAGATAAAGCGCTCATTCTTTCCCAAAAGACCGACAGTGCTTTTTTCGTGTACCGCCTGCCCGATTTTAAGTACCTTTACTCTTTCGGTGCCAAAGGCGAAGGGCCTGACGATTTTTCCTATCCCTACCTAAGGACACAGGATGTTGCCTCCTCACCGCTTTACCTGGAAGATATGGCTAAGGGAACCCAATATGGCTATCATATCGGCGATCAAAACGCACAAAAAACCGGAAAACAGAGGGGTAAATTGTATAATATTCTCTTTTACGTCAACGATAGTATTGCTTTTCAAACGACTGCCGATTTTTCCGGAGAATTTTTCAAGGGACAATACCGGACTATCGCAACAACCGGCGACAATCCTACGATCGACTCCCTTGTCCCTCTTACCTATTTTAAGAGCTTGAAAGTCTCCCATTTTGAAAACGGAGGCTTTAGGGTTTCCGGACGGTATTACAACGATCCCCAGTTCGTTTACAATAACGGCCGCCTGGTGATGCTATACGGTGATGTGCGCCGCACGGACGTATACGATATCTCCCCCGAGGGAAAGATTACGCTCAAGCAGTCTTTTGGCGACCCCAGCACTTCGGAGCAGATCAACGCCATGGATCTGGAGAATACACAAAGGGGCGAAGCTTATTACGGCATACAGGGAACAGAAAACTATATATACGTTCTGAGCGGGGACTACCGCAAAGAAAAGGACGGACGGAAACTCCTGAAAAGCTATGTGGAGGTGTACGATTGGGAGGGTAACCCGGTCAAAAAATTCGACCTGGGCCGCGCTTTCAGCCGTTTTTTGGTAGACGAACCTCACGGCAGGATATTCTGCTATGATTCGTCGCAGGATTTCGAGCAGGTATTTGCATACGACTATAAAATATAAATTGATATCGACGAAATGAAACCCACGTTATTAGTTTTGGCTGCCGGTTTGGGAAGCCGCTACGGCGGTCTCAAGCAGATGGAAGGCTTCGGGCCTTCCGGAGAGACCATCATCGATTATTCGGTATTCGATGCCGTACGTGCCGGATTCGGCAAGGTGGTCTTTGTCATCCGGAAAGACTTTGCCGATGATTTCCGGGAGCGCATCTCCGACAAGTACAAAAGTCGCATCGATGTCCGCCTGGTCTATCAGGGTTTGGAGAACATCCCCGAAGGCTTTACTCTAAATCCAGAACGTAAAAAACCGCTGGGCACCGGACACGCGGTATGGTGCGCCTCTAAAGAGCTGACCGAGCCCTTCGCCGTGATAAATGCCGACGATTTTTACGGGCCTTCCTCTTTCCGGCTGATGGCCGATTACTTGTCGACCCTGGACGACAGCAGCCTTGGCGAACAAATGATGGTAGGTTACAAGCTAACGAACACCTTGTCGGAAAACGGCACCGTATCCCGGGGGGTGTGCGAGATCGACTGCCAGCACCATACCCTGTGCAGCATCACGGAACGCACAAAAATATACAGCACGCCCAATGGGGTCGTTTATCTGGAAAACGACATCGAATATCCCCTTACGGGCCATGAAGTGGTATCCATGAACATGATGGGCTTCACTTCGGCGGCCGTGGGCTGTTTTGATAAAGGACTGCGTGAATTCCTGGCGGAGAGCAGCCAGGAACTGAAAAAAGAATTTTATCTCCCGACTGTGCTCAACGACCTGGTACAGAAAGGGCATTCCCGGGTAAAAGTTCTCAAAACCGAAGAGCAATGGTATGGAGTTACCTACCCCGAAGATCGTCCCGGGGTGATAAATGCCATTGCAAAGATGGTGGAAAACGGGATTTACCCAACTCCTTTGTGGTAATATTTACGTTCTCTAATTATAAAAAACCTCCCCGGCTGAAATCCAGCGGGGAGGTTTTTTCATTTACTTAATTTGAATCGCAATACCCTCCTTCCGGACGCACATTATCCGCATTTTCATCCCAGAATGTCCTTACAGCGCAATAGACCTTGTTGCGGCGGCCATTGAGATGTTTTATATCGATATGCAAAGAGGCGGTTGTCCCTGGTTTCAGATTCGCTTCGATCGTAGTCGTCCAGGGAACGGATTGTAGGTTTCCGTATTCGTCCGTATATTCGATGTAGGAATCGTTTGTAAAGTCCCAAGCATCTACCCTATAATTGAACCATATGGGATTATGTGTTCATTCCCGGGGTCTTTTAATTCGGTCATATCGACCGTGTTGGATTTGTCTGCCAGGAGGCATCTTTCGAACAGCCGAAGCATAGTAATGCTATCAATGGCAATAAAAGCAGTTTTCCGACCTCGCTAATTACAGAATAAACCTATGAATAATAAATAAAATAGTAATGATTTTTTAGAAGGCATTAAAAAATGCTGCCGGGTATTCCCCGGCAGCAGAAACATAATCAATTATTCCGGTTAATCATTCGGACATCTGCAATACGCTCCCGAATCCAATGCACCTTCCGAAAAATCCTCCATACTGGCCCAGATACTGATTTGTCCCCACGGTTTTTTTATCACGACCTCTTTCCTGATCTGGGAAAAAGTCGTCAGGTTTTCATATACGCCGCCGCTCCCCAAATTGCATTCATCATCTACATAAGTTTCATTTCTGATCGCGCAATACAATTTTCCTTCATTAAGCTGCCAAAGAACCAAGCGAAATGTTATAGATGATCCCGACAGAATTTCAATATCCGGCGACAAACCATCATTGAGGCAAACTGTTTGAATCCGTCCGTTTGCATCCGTATAATCGACGTATGAATCACTGTACAACGTAGTACGGTCAATCATATTGGAGATGGCTATTACGTCCGTTTGGGCTGTGTTCGTTTTTTGCAGGGTTAAATCCCCTTCCGATCCGGATTTAGAGCAGCCAAAGCACAGCATAGCCGCCAATGGCAAGAAAAGCAATTTCTTCATGATGTTATAAGTATTTGTTAGTCTGGCTAATTAAAGAATTTAATCTTTAATTAACAAATAAAATAATACTTTTTTATAGGTGGGTCATAAAAAATCCCGCAGGATTTCCTGCGGGATCGGTAAAATAGAGGGATTTTATTTCGCCAGATTATATTCCTGGTTGATCCGTTTTACAGCTTCCAGCTTATCTCCGCGGAGGAGCGAGCGGGCATTGAAATAATTCACCCCTTTGGCTCCTTTTTCGATCGAGAGTTTGGCCGCACGGTACAGCTCGTCCTTGGTCAGGTCGGGCACGAACAGACCGGATACGTACATGTTTTTGCCCTGTGTCTCGCGAATTCCGTTCTCTACACTGAATCCGATCCAGTCCACTCCTTCGAGATAGAAGGAATTGTAATTCATCGGGCAGACAATATCTATATCCCAGGCTGGCCAGTCCTGGTAAACCGTCATCCGGGCGCGGGTAGGATAGGGGAATACGGCAGCCGATACTTCTTTCCCTTTGGCGTGGGTCTCGGCAACGATCTCGTTGACCAGCGAGGATATCTCGTTCAGGCGGAACTGAAGCCATTCCGGGCTGAGCCAGGGCTGTTTGAGATCCAATGGGGAGTACCCGAAGATTTCCTTGAACTGTTCGATCGCTATCGGATGGTATCCGAAATCGTATTCGGCCCGGTAACCGTCCTGTTCGAACTTGAATTTATCCCGCTGCAGTTTGCGGCCCAGTATTGCATCGTTGTAGCGGATAAAATCCAGATGCACGGAAGCCAACCCATCCAGTGCCGCGAACGAAGCCGCCTTGTCCTTTACATGCTGGCGTGCACCCGGGGAAGCGGGGCTGAGCCATTTGTAATGCTTCACATAGGGATCGTACTCCAGGCTGTTATACCCCAGTCTGTTGACGTCGAACCATTCGGGATGCTGATAGGCCACACTGTCGCCCGGAGCGTTCATTGAGAACATCCAGGCATGCACTTTAGCTCCTTTGTACTTTTTAGCCGCTTCGATATAGCGGGCCGTTTCCTCGGGGGTGCCGCACATGTAATAGTTCTTGATGCCGGCCTCGTCGAAAGGCTTCATCCACTCGACGATCTCTTCGACCGTCGCTTTTTTGTTCACGTCGTCCCAGACGCCGAGCGCGATCTTCTGTCCGGGTTCGGATTTTTTGCGGTCTTTGCAGATGCCGGGGACGGAAACGCCCGCCAGCAACACCACCGCCAGAATAATGGATAAGGTGTGTTTCATGGTAGTTGAGTATTGATTGGTTTTTTAGTCAGAAGCTTATACTGCGCATTCATCGGGAACTTTCCGTGCGGATCGAATCGAACGCCGCGCGCATATCCTCCACCTTCCCTTCGGACAGATACACATCGTACCGGAAAGTCATATCCTTGAGTACGGCGAACATACGCACCGGGGAAAAATAGGAACAGGCGCCCCCGTCCGGGCCGCCCACTCCGTCCCCCGCAAACCGGTAAGCGGTACACAGAGGCGTTCCGGGCGTATAAACACCTATCCCCCAGCCTGTGCTGTCGGTATAAGCGCCCCATTCTTCCGTGCGGGTATGTTCTTCGTTCGGCCAACCGGGTACTACGTGGGTCAGCGTATCCCCCGTCCAAGGCTTTTCACCGCCGTAATACACCATATAAGGCAGGTCAAAGTCCACAAATACGGCCGGGAGTTCTTGATGGGCTGCCGGATGGTCTGATGCCCCTTCCCCGGTATTGCGCAGCGTATAACGGATATGAACGACATCGCCTTTCATCGTGATCCGGGCTTCCATTTCCGCTTCGGTCACCGGCTGGCCCGAAGCCCAATGCACAGGCTCCGAAACAATGCGCAGCGTATCGTTCTCTATTCCGAAAGAAAGGATGCGGGCCTTTTCGCCGTTACTTCCTCCACCTTGGATAGGATTCCATACCCAGGGCTTTCCATGCCAGTTGCTGCCGTCGGGTTCGCCATAATAGGATTGTTGGATAAAACGGCCTTCGTCGGCATGGTTCAGCAGGTTCTGCCCGGCGGCACCGGAGAAATAAAAGATGCTTCCGCCCCGCGCCAAGTCCACTCCCAGGCGCACCTGCCCGTTGGTAACGTAGTACTTATCCCCCTGGCGTTTCCCGGTAATGGGGTCCGGAGCGGCCAGGCGGTTTTCCCGACAAGAGACTGCCATACCAAAAACGATGATTATCACCGAGAGCATCCGAATGTTCCCAAACGCTTTTTTAAATGACATACGCCTACTCATAACCCTGTGATATTCCGAAGATTTTCTATCTGAACAAATATACACAACCCCGCGGCATTAACACAATATTTTCCGGGAAAAGGCTGCTTTTTCCTTTTCATTCATTTTCCCGGAACATTTTCTGCCGATTTTTCATTGTGTTTATCCATTACAGGACGGCTATTGACTATTTTTCAGACAGGTTTGAATTCGCTCTTTTCGTATCTTTGTCATCCTCCGGTAAAATGCGATAAATGGCCGTTAACGCGATCGAACGAAAATCCATGATGTGGAACCTGTGGCACGGTTGTCATAAACTGAGTCCCGGGTGCAAGCATTGCTACGTGTATCGGGGGGATTCCAGGCGGGGCGTTGACAGTCAGGTGATCACCAAAACCAAGAGCTTCGATCTGCCGCTCCGGAAAAAACGGAACGGGGAATACAAGATACCGCCGGGTACGATGGTCTACACCTGTTTTACCTCCGATTTCTTTGTAGAGGATGCCGATCCGTGGCGGGTGGAAGCCTGGGAAATGATACGCCGGCGCAGCGATTTACGGTTTTTCATGATCACCAAGCGGATCGACCGGTTTTATGAATCGCTGCCCGATGATTGGGACGATGGCTATGAAAATGTGACCATTTGCTGTACGGTCGAAAACCAGGACAGGGCGGATTACCGGCTGCCTCTCTACAAGGCCGCACCGATAAAACACAAGATCATTATCTGCGAACCGCTCCTGGAACGCGTCGATCTGTCTGCCTACCAAATCGGCTTATGGGCGGAACAACTCGTTGCCGGCGGGGAATCGGGGCACGAGGCTCGCCCCTGTGATTTCAACTGGGTGATGGCGCTGCACGACCTTTGTGTGGAGCAGAATGTTTCGTTCTGGTTCAAGCAAACCGGAGCCCGGTTTATTAAAGACGGAAAAATGTACAGTATAATTCGCTGCCTGCAGCACTCCCAGGCACGTAAGGCCGGGATTAATTTCAAGCCATAAACCTATTTTAGAATCGATATCCAGCTAAAGCAAAGAAGGAGGCTATGGTTTTGTGATGTTCTGTATATTTTCTACCCGGATAAATAGAGTACAACTCCTGGGAGTTGTACTAAAAACGGTTTCCGTGCTTGGCACGGAAACCGAATATTACTGACAGATCTTTAAAAAGGGATCTGTCGATGACAGATTGTGATTTTACTCCAGCTCAGCCTGAAGAGTCACCGTCAGCCGGTCTTCGGATATACCGGCCATGTCGATCGTGGCACCCCCGGTTATAGGATTGACGCCTGTAAAGTCCTGGTAAAAACCATTGCTGGCCGATATAAAGGTGTTTATAGTCTGGTAGGCCCCACCCGGAGCGTTGACGAAAATATTCACGGCTATATAGCCTGTTTTCGACACGTTGATGTAAGTGGTCAATTGGGTGGGATACAATGTCTGGCGCTGCCCGTATTCATCCACGTACTCGACAGAGGAATTGTTGGTCAGGCCACCCGAAACATAGTTGTTGAATGCGACTTCTATGTATTCTTGGGCTTGTGCCTCCTGTTTGGCAATATCCGGCACGTCGCTTTGCAGGGCATCTTTGGAACATCCGAAACATAATAGGGCTGCCAGCGGCAGGAAAAGCAATTTTTTCATGATAAAGAACGTTTTTAGTGATGTTTTAATGATAAATTATTCTGCAAATGGCTGTAAGGAAAGTGTCGGTATAGAAGTATCCTGTCCCGGGCGATCCCGTCTATGGGTAGGTTTTAGTAGTTATTGGTATAGTTGAGCGATATAGCGTTGAAAATACAGCCGTTTGCTCCGGCAATATACAACCTTTGTTAAATATTGGAAAGATAATACGTGTTAAATTTAAGAATATACTATAGGAAAACGTGATCCGTCAAGAGCGTATTACAGGGCGGAAATCTTTCCGGAGGAGCGATTTCTTTCTATCTTTAGGAGGTAAAATGGTGTAAGGGAAATTCTAAATAACCGATTAAAAAAGAATAAGATATGTATCAAGATTTTCTCGATTTCACGGTTGGTATAGTAAAACAAGCCGCCGAAATACAATTGGGCTATTTCCGGGGAAGCGACTTGGGAATCCGTACCAAATCCAACGTCTACGATGTAGTTACCCGGGCCGACAAGGAGAGTGAGGATTTTATCGTGCGCTCGATCCTTGAACGTTATCCCGACCACAAGATATTGGGCGAGGAAGGTGGATACCGAGGCAATGAAAACAGCGATTATATGTGGGTCATCGATCCGCTGGACGGCACGACCAATTACAGCCAGGGACTTCCTTTATTTTGTATTTCGGTGGCTCTGCAATATAAAAGGGAGACTATCGTCGGGGTTGTATATGCGCCCTATGTGGACGAACTCTTCACGGCGGTCAAAGGCGGCGGCGCTTATCTGGAATGCAGAGAGGGAGAACCCAAAAGAATTCATGTTTCCGATAAGAAGGGTCTGGGCCCGTCAGTGATTGCCACCGGATTTCCGTATGACAAAGATGTCAATCCGGATAACAACAGCGATAACCTTGCCCGGATCGTTCCCCATGTGCGGGATATCCGCCGGATGGGAACGGCGGCCTACGATATATGCTGTGTGGCCTGCGGTTTCCTGGACGGTTACTGGGAATTTTCCCTGAATTTATGGGACGTGTGCGCGGCCAACCTGATCCTGCAGGAAGCCGGCGGAATCGTATCTGAACTAAGTGGGCACAGGGGTGTCTCGCAGGTTGTGGGCAACGAGGCGATAGTCAGGGAGATTCGGAAATATGTGAAATAAGGCACTGAAAATTTGCCTGTAAAAGCAAGAGGCAGTCCTTTCGGGACTGCCTCTTGTGGTTTTGGGAATGAGATTACTCTCCTTTTTTGAGCTTTTTCAACTCCACGCCGACCACGATCCGGAATATCCCGAACAGGATAAGGGCGTAGGCTACCATGAACACGAACGTGAATGCCCCGGCGGCGGGTACCCAGATGATACCGATGGAGCACAACACGGCCAGAATCGCGATAGCCAGATACCAACCCCAGGAACTGGAACCGAACCGTTTCAGGTCCATAGCATGCCCGATGCCCGAAAAGCCCCGGAACATAAGCCAGAAAGCGAGGATGAACGGGAGTACGGCCATACTTAAACCCGGAGAGGCCAGCAGCATGATGCCGATAAGCAGGTCGATGATACCGCCTGCCAGATACCAGCCCCAACTGGTGAGGCGCGCCCGGTTGGAAACGGCGAAAATGATCTCGAAGACACCGCTGACGAACATGAAAATGCTGAACACGATGGCCAAGGCCATATAACTTGCCAGCGGATTGACGAACAGCCAGATGGCCAGCGCGATGTACAGGACTCCCAGGATGATGGAAAGCCACCAGTTTTTGATGGCTGAATTCAAAGAATCTACTACAGTTTTCATACGTTTAATTATTTAAGTTTGTTTTGGGTTATTCGTGGGATTGCCTTTACCCGGGCAGGCGGCCTGTTTTCCGGGGTTTTCACCCGCGGTGGTCGCAAGAAACCTGCCTTTTCGGGAAAGAAAGTCCGAAATGCGTATGAAAGTTAAGCAAAAGAATGGAAAAAAACAAATCTTTTTCATTTTCACCGGATTGTGTCCGGTGGAAAAAATGTTTTCTGTACCTTTATATAATAGCAGGAGATGTCCCGGCCATTTTTTAGCAGGTTTGGGTGGCTTCCGGCTTTCGCTATATTTGGAGGAAGAAACGAAAGGTAAAAAATGATAAAACGGAAAAAAAGAAAAAAGACCATGTGGATAACGATAGGTATTGTAGCCGTGCTGACATTGGGTGTCGTCGTGTTTTTACACACTGCCCAGTTCGGCAGGATTCCTCAAGGAGAAAGGAAAGAGAGGATACAACGCTCGCCTAATTACCGGGACGGCCGTTTCCAGAATATTCACTATACTCCCCAACTGACTTCGGATAAGGGCTTTTTCGCCATGTTTTTCGGTTTCCTGTTCCGTAAGGAAGAGAACCAGAAACCCACATCCGGTATCCCGGCGGTAAAAACCGATCTGAAAGCCTTGGATCCGGCGGATGATGCCGTCGTCTGGTTCGGCCATTCTTCCTATTTGGTACAGGCGGACGGGCGGCGGATATTGGTCGATCCGGTGTTCAGCCGGGCGGCTTCCCCGGTGCCGTTTTTCAACAAGGCGTTCGAAGGGACGGATATTTACAGCCCGGAGGATATGCCTGCGATCGATTATCTGTTCATTTCGCACGACCACTGGGATCACCTGGATTATCCTACTGTACGGGCCCTGATGCCTAAAATCGGGAAAATAGTCTGCCCGCTGGGGGTAGGGGAGCATTTCGAGCGCTGGGGATTCGATCCGGCCAGGATCGTCGAAATGGATTGGGAAGAGGAAACGGAACTCGATCCCGGCTTCCGGGTATTCTGCCTGCCGGCGCGTCATTTTTCCGGCCGGGGGCTTTCTCCCAATCAATCGCTGTGGGCTTCGTTCTTGTGGCAGACGCCTTCGTATACGCTGTTTTTAGGAGGCGACGGAGGGTACGATACTCATTTTGCGGCCATCGGCGAGCGGTTCGGTGAAATAGATTTGGCCCTGCTCGAGACGGGCCAATACGGGGACGGCTGGAAGTATATCCATATGATGCCCGAAGAAACGGTGCAGGCCGGCCGGGACCTGAAAGCCCGGGCCGTCTTCCCGATACATAACTCAAAATATGCACTGGCTTACCATACGTGGGACGATCCTTTGAATCGGGTGGCGGCGGCTCATCGGGAAGGGGACTTTCGGCTCGTTACCCCGCTTATCGGCGAGCCTGTATTGCTGAAAGACACTGTCCGGATCTATCCCCGCTGGTGGGAAAATGCAAAAGAAAATGAACAAAATAACCTTTAAAGATGATGTAGATATGAAAACAGACCGTTACACTAAAATCGTACTTACCGTGATCGCTGCTTGCCTGACCATTATCGTGCTCGGGCAATTCGGATTGGTAGCTCCCGTAAAAGCGGATACGCCGCATTTGACCCGTTCCGGGGATATAACCGGAACTTATGTTTCAAATACCGCCGCCGATGACGGCCCGGGAACCAGCAGGCTAAATCCTTTGTATGTGGAGGTCGTCAGCCTTCCGGAACCTGTAAATGTGACCGGAAGCGTGGAGGTGTCCGGGAGTGTGGATGTGAACTCGATCGACCGCCCTGTGACCGTAGAATCTTCTTATTCCGGATTGAAAGTATATATGGATTGATCGTTCAATAAACTAAAAAAACCGGCAGAGTGTTTCTGCCGGTTTTCTATTTCTGTCATTGCTTGGGAATTTGCTTTTTCAACAATTCGATGATGTCTTCTTTGTCCTTCAAGCGGGCCACCAAGTCTTCGATCCGTTTGTCTTTTTCTTCGAGAATAGTTTTGTAGGCGGTATCGATATTTCCTTTTCGACCGGAAGGATCATAAAAATCGCAATTTTCGGATATTGAACCGGAAGTTAGTGATTTTTCCCCTTCACCGGTTTCCAACCAATGTTTTGATATGTTGAAATAAATGGCAATACGGCTCAGAACCTCGTAGGATGGATTAAGTTTCCGGTTACGAACCCGAGATATGACGGATTCGCTGATCCCGGTCGCTTTGGATAATTTATATCCCGATATTTTATTATCCTCGAGAAGTTGTTCTATTCTAGATACTATATCTTTCATCTATAGTATATTATCTGTTTGTTGAATTTTACTTGCAAAATTTGCTTTAAGATACTTGCTCTTTTAAAGTAAAAGCCATATATTTGCTCTATTAGTTTGACCCTATAAATATAGAGGTAAAAACTAATAAACGAAATAAAAAAATTGAAAACTATTCTAAAACTTGCATAAAAATGAAAAGATTTTCTTTCCAGAGAGGTTTCGATAACCTGCCAAAAAAAATGTCAAGGAAGTAAAGTTCGAATTGATGAAGGTGTTGAACATTACATCTTCGCCTGCGTGGTACGATCGGTTGCACGGGCGAGTAGAGCCCAGGGTTACCGAAGTGGAACGGATAGAGGAGGTGTTCCGCCGGTATGGAGTCACAGAAATATGGAGAGATGCGGCAGAAGCCTAATATTGGGAATGCTTGAGTATGGTTTCTCTATTAGTATTCCCAAAAACAGGGACGGTCGTTGTTAATTGTGGTAAGAGGAACCCCGCCGGAGGTTCGGCGGGGTTTAAAAATGGAACATCCGTTCAGTCCCGTTCATAAGAGTATATCAGATCGAAGAGCGAACTTCCTTTGTATACATTAAATCCCTTGTCCGTCCTTTTGATCGTGTAAAGTATATTGAAAACGGAACTCGGACTTCCTTTGTAGATTTTACAACCATCGTCCGAGCGTTCCACGGTGTAGAGGATGTCGAAATAGCTCTGGGTTCCTCCTTTGTATATGGTCCATTTATTGTCGTCGGCCTCGATGGTGTACAACACATCGAATACGGAAGTCCCTCTCCCGTTGTAGATCTTGTGCGTGCCGTTAGGCGTCTGCATAATGCTGTGTATGTAGCCGAACAGTTCCTTATCCCCGGTAGGGACGCTTTCCCCATTGTCCTGGGCCGAGGCGGCAAGTCCGAACAGGGGGAGTAAGACGAACAGGAGATATTTCTTCATGGTGCGTAAGTATTGCGTTCCATGCGAATATACAGTTTTCGGATATGCCGAACTCCTAAATTTTTGAAGAGCAGAAATAATGTGTGTTAAATTTCGTTCTTTATGTTATTTTTCTCCCCAAAGATTGTCCTCAGTAAAAACAATGTTATCTATTAAAAAGCAAAAAACATTTACCATGAAAAAGATCCTTGTTGCCAGTGCTGTGATCGCAGTGTTCCTATTGTCGGGCTGTACAGCCGGGAAAAAGTATTCGGACAGTTTTTCGGCCCCAATTCCTTTGCAGGTTGACAGCCTGAAAATAAACCAGATAGTCCAGGTCGAAGATTGGACTAAAGCGGGCGACAAGGTCCTTATATTCAGCCCTCTTACCAAGAATGTATTTTATGTATATAAACTACCGGAATTCCGCTTCCTGTACGATTTCGGCCAAAAAGGAGGGGGGCCGGAAGATTTTTCGGAATTCATGCGGTTGCCCGAAGGAAACCTAATGAACGACGACCTGTATGTGTATGACAACGGGGATAGCCAGGGAGCTTTATCGGTGATAAGTCTTTCGGACGATTCTTATACGCAAAAAAGACTGCGAGATACCCGGAAAGGATTTAATTATGTCGTCAGCGATTCGGTCTGGATCGGATATTACCCCCTAACGATAGACTGGAAGGATATGTCGGCAAAGGGATATATGAATATATGGAATAAGCGAGGGGAGACCACCCAGGAACTCCCCCTTTTGTCGCACACCAGCCAGTTTGGTATTTCGTACCGCGACATGCAGAACAAGAGCGGGATCATGATCCAGGGAGATGTCCGTAACCAGGCAGGTGTGGCTACCAACGGTAAAAAACTGGTCATTTATTATCCGGATGCGTTCCGGATGGAATTTTACAAACTGAATCCGAACGGGACGGTAGAACTGGAAAAATCTCTGGGAGAGACCTATACGCTGGACGAGCTCAACAAAATGGATATGGCCGGCCGGAAAAAAGGGGAAAGCCTTACGTTGTTACGGGCTACGGACGACTACATTTACGCCTTTAAATACGAATACAAGAACGACGGCGACGAATGGAAACCGGTAAAGTCGTTTCTGGAGATATACGATTGGAACGGAGAAGGCATCGTCAAGTACGATCTGGGGAGGCATTTTGACAAATACATTGTGGATGAAAAGAATCGGAAAATATTCTGCTATAATACGGAGTTCGATTTTGACTATGTATATGTTTACGATTATAAGTTGCATTAACTGCCAGTAATCTACAAAAGAATAGATAGAACAAAGCCCGCGATCAAGCGGGCTTTGTAAAATAAGGGAGGGTCGAATTTTACTGGAATTCTTCTCTAAAGTCTTCCGTTTCGGCACGGATGATAATTTCAGGGCTCCCTTTGAGGTCGGTCAGGTCGAAAGAATCGAGTACATCGCTGCCGGACAGATCCCTGACAGCGCCGCTTGGGTTCTTGTACATACAATAGATGGTACCGCCTTCCATATTCATGATATACATGTTCAATCTGGGGGTCGTTCCGCCTTTGATGGTGATGGAATTCAGCATCGAGTGGAGGGAAACCGAGCGCGGCGAGCCGTTCGGGTCGATATATTCCAGCGATGTTTGGCTGTCCAATCCGCTCCCCAGATAATACCGAATATTCAGGGTATAATCGGGAATTGCGTCTTCGAAGTGTGCCACATAAGTTCTCGGGTTGGTGTCCGGCACCGACAGGGTATACGAGGCCGAATTGCTGACCCGCTGGCCGTTGAGCGTCCAGTAAGCGAATACGTACCCGGGATTCGGAGTGGCTTTAATGGTAAAAGGAGTGTTCACCTTGTAGTATCCGCTGCCGCTGACAGTACCCGTCCCGGTGGTTTGTACGGTTATTTTCGCACTATTAGCCGGTTTGAAATGCGCTTTAAAGGTGAACGGGTAGTGGTTGTAGTTCAAAGTGATAGATGTCGACGCCGAATTTGCATCATATATGGTCGGCATTTTCGACTCCCATCCGGCGCGCTGGCCGATGATCTCCCAGCGCTCGAAATCATAGCCGGCTTTCGGGGTTGCCGTGATCTGACAAGGTACTTTTGAATATTCTCCTCCACCCACTACGGTACCCATGGCCGGATCGGCCGAAACGACGGTAGACAATGTCTTTGGACGGGGAGTTTTCATTATGGCAGGTTGAATAATATAAGTTCCTATGCCTGGTGATGTAACAAGAATGGATGTATCGGATACATCCTTGTAATCCAAAAGAGCTCCACCCATAAGATTTCCTCCGGCTGAATATTCGTAAAAACTCCACCCGCCTACACTGGCGGAATCTTTCCCGTCCAAGGAGATAGTCCCCATTGTTTTAATGGGCACCCAGACTTCCAATTTTTCTCCATATGAAAGGCCTTTATTAAATAGAAGACCATTATATCCAAAATGGGTTCCGTCAGCCTCTTTTTTACCCATCAAAATTATAGTTGTCCACGATGGGTCGGGCATCGCATGGAAATAGGCATATTGGTCCAAACTACCCATATGGTATAAAGAATCCCACTGATGGAAATAATCTCCCATTTGAGGGTCTTCGACAGGGAGTTGGGCGGATACCATACCCGGATCATTAGTTGGGGCGTTTAAATCCGATTTACTGCACGCGGCAAAACCCATTACTGCGATTAGGATTGTTAATAGTGTTTTTTTCATGCTGACATGTGTTTTAGTTAGTAAAAAGTATAATGTATTTTTCCAGTCCTTTATGACTGTTTAGTAGTGCTTTAGATTATTGTTGTATTTGTTTTTTACTAAATATCACCTTTGTTGTAGTTATTTCAAATATAATATTTGTTTGATTGTAGTTAAAATATTTCTGATTATTTTTTGCAGTTTTTGATTATACTTTTAAAATTGTTTAATTTCCATGGCTAATCTTTATGGAAAATGAAAAACTATCCTGTACTTTTTACTTTGCCCGATGGCATTCTCCTGCTCGACCGGGAATAAAACGAAAAACCCGGCAATCGGGATTTGGACGGAGGACAATGCCCGTCAACACGTCTTAAACCGGGAGGATCCGGAAACCTGGGACCTGAAAATGCTGAACGATGATATTAGCCGTATCTCTTACTATAAGGATTCTCAACTGCCGATGGTAGGTGTATTTCCGGAGCCCCATTACGAAATCCCGATGAAAGGTACTTTCAGCAGTTCGGGGAACGTAGGCGGAGAAGTGCAGCTTGAGGGCCGTACTATTTTTTACGAATCCTTTTTTACAAGGCACAATGTCAATAATACGCCTTACATCGGCGAAAAAGAAGATGAAATATTTTTCCTGATCCTGGTACTCACGGATGTGGATGAAAATGAATATAACTCGCACATATCTTCCCGGAACAATCCGGATATTATGGGGCAGGGGCAGTTTGATACCAAGGATTCCAAAGTGGATTACATTGCCTTCCTTACAGCGGACAGGAACAATTATGCGATCGTAAACGGGCGTTTGTTCAATCTGCGCTTCGGCAGAACGGCCCTTGTTGCGCCGCAAAAGGACGGCACATTCCGGTAGATGCAGATTGATTCTCCACTGATGGATGCCGACGATGTCCGTGTGTATGTCGATTCTTTGATTATAGAGCCCCAAGTCCGCAGTTTCTTTGTCGCCCCCGGGAATATAGAATAGAGCCTATAATAATAGGTGGTTATAAAAGAAAAAGCAGGAACGAATTGTTCCTGCTTTTTAGTCGGGTAAAACCTCGGATTACCGAATCCGGCTTCAGAGTATTTCAGAACGATTGCCTGTCTATTGTTTTTTTGACTTTATATACTCTCTAAGCTGGCTTAAAGGATATAGTTTGTATTCGCCGGTATTATCAGGGGTTTTGGATACATCCAGATGGGCAATATCCAATTCGGTAGATTTTTCGCCGATCAAAGCATCGAGGAGTAAAAACGTCCCCCCTAAAAACAGATTGTGATTAGCCCCTTCATAATCCGGATATACGACTTCGATATTTATTTTTGTCAGATCCGGGCTACCATTCCCTAAAGGGTAGAAAAATATTTTTGCCGGGTCGAAAGTATATCCTTGATACTGGATAGGCCATTGGTTGCTTTTGGGCTGTCTGAAAGCGGTTATTTTCCAATTCTTGATGACAGGAGCATCGCCGGCCAATTTTTCTACTTGCGGGAACAGTTTTTTGTTCCCGTCCGCAGATATGACTAATTCATATGTTTTGGAGGTTTCATCGTAGCCTATTTCAAAGGTTAATCCGGCACAATATTCTTCAAGATGCTCTGCCAATGGATCCAATAAGGAGTATATCCTTTCGTCGGATACTCCGCCCAACGATACAAATTCTTGCCCGTAATCCTTGAACCATCCCCAAAACTCTTCTTCCGGCGATTGGTTTTTGTGGAAGCAACTGAATAATCCCATCACTACTATTATTAATAGATACTTTTTTCATGGCAGATAAATAAAAAAGCAGAGAACAATCTCTGCTTTTGTTGTAGCGAGAGCTGGACTTTATTTTTTATAGCACGTTTTTGTAACTACCTGTTATTTAATCCTTTATTCTTTCGTTTTTTCGTTTTTTTTTGCCTGTTTTGTCCCGAATTTGTCCCGGATCAAGACCTCGCTACGTACTCGCTACCAATTCAATAGCATCGAGATATAATGTTAAAAAATCAATCCCCATCTACTTTTTCGATTTTTATGATCTTGGTTATCTCCGGATCGAAGGTGTATTTTTCTTTGGTGATGATCTTTGCCCCCAGGACATTATTGGCCCGATAGGTATGGATCGTCGCCCACCCTTTAAATTCGGGAACAAACATAGAATCAGTAAAAAGAACAAGATCATAGCAACTATTTGCCAAAGACAGATCCGATTCAGCTTGGTCTCTATATGAAGCAGATTCCCATTGGTTAGAGGCTAAAAGCATTTTTTCAGTGTTTTTTTTAGCGGATTTAAGCAAGCTATCATATTTATTGTACGTGTTAATATATAATTCTGTTTCTTCTACCGAAGTAAAAGCGGAGTCCAATCCACTGAATTTAACTGACTCATAGCTACCCCAGTCGTCAAGGGTTTCCTGCAGATGTTTGGTAATCAATTTTTGGGCCTCTTTTTCAGGGGATGAACACCCGATAACCAGCCCCAGCGTCAGCAATAGTAATAATGTTTTTTTCATATCATTTATTTGATAGTTAATATTTTACTATAAAATTACTCTTTAGGCTGGCAACTGCGCCCTTCTGATACATTGCCCGAATATGGGGCAGAACGTTGTGTTTTCCCTCCCCCTTTTAGGAGTCGGATTATTTCATCCTTCGCGGCTATTTGATCGGTCATGGCCGCGATGGTACGGTCTTTTTCTGTGCATAAAGCGCATTTAGCATCATTTTTTTCCTCTGATCTTTCCATTTTGCCCTCTCCGGTAAGCAACCAATCGAAGTTAATGTTATTACATTTTGTAAATATCAATTCATAGTCGATGGTGTTTCTTTTTCTCCATGATGATATTGTGGGCTGTTTTATACCTAAAATTTTAGCTAAATCAACATCGCTATCAACTTGAAAAACAGTCTTTAATCTTTCTATAATGTTAAATATTTGCATTTCGCTATATTTTCTTGGTTATTTATTGCATTATGTAATATATTTGCCTTGATAATAAGCACGGTTAATTATCAACGCTAATATATATAAAAAAAGTAAGTAAGTAATGGATACGAAAACCCCAAAAACTACTGTTACATGGACGGGTACTCTTGAGTCAATCAAACCGGGCGATTATACTTTGATCGCTGCCGATTATCGGGAAACACAGGCCCTCCGTGTTGCCGCCAGCCGGCTAAAAAAAACCAAGGATATTCATTTTTCAGTCCGGAAAGTGGATGACACTATTACGCAGATAACTCGTAAAAAATAACTCATTTAATAACTAAATAATTGATTATCATGGAAACACAAGAAAGTAACGCAAGCTCTTTAATTCTATTTACGCTGGTTGGCAATCTGGTAATTGGAGAAATATTATCCAAGCTGGATAAAGCAGAGAAAAACACTTTCGACAAGGATGAAGTAAAAAGTATTTGTTTGGACGGTTTTGGCAAATTCATTGCTGATGTCCAACGGAAACAAGCAGAAAAAGGCATTATTAACCATCCGTAATATGAAAAAAGCAAAATATCCCATCGTTAAGCAGGGCACCCCCGAATACCAAAAGTACAGGGCCTTACTTCGGGTAACGGTGCTCGGCCTGGCGAAAGAAGATCAAAAACTTGAAAAGGAAGATCTACGCGGATACCTGGCCGAGATCCGGCGGAAGGTACCCAGCCTTACCGGGGCCCTTAATTTGGACGAAAACGGCGAGGATGAACTTTTGAACGAAGTACAAAAGGAACTACGGGAATACTATGCCAAGCATTGATACGGAAGATCTATCGCGCTACCGACTTAACGATGTGGGCGAACTGTTCGACCTATACGAAAAATACGGCCCGGAAGAAGCAAAAAATACCAAGGAAAAGGTATTCCGGGCCTTACATCGATTGGATCGGGGACACAGTTACAACCTGGCCAACCTTCCGGACGAAAAAAAGGAGCTGGCCGTAAAATTATGCTGCCTTTGGATACACCTAAATCCAGACTATGAATTTTCTAACGACTACACTAAAATACGGCACTTATAAAAAATGATCAATACGGACGAGATATACGACTTGACGGACGGCGGTTTTCAGATATTTGAGCACTTGCTCGGATCTGACCTATACAAGGCCCGCAAGAGCCTTTCTGCCGCAAAGATATCTTTCTGTATTGATGGCGAAAAAAATGCGTCTGCGGGGCTGGTAAGGACTAAAAACGGCCTTTGGATATTGACCGTATTTAATGCCGATGCCGTCCCCCGTCCCGCCATCAATTATTGGATGCACGTGCGGGGCGTGAATTTTGCCCAAGCCCTCCGGGAAATTGTGGACGAGCTGGGGCTACAATTACCGTCTGCCACCGTGGTAATGAGCCAGCCTACCGTAACATACCGCAAAGCCCCGGCAGCCGCAGATCCGGATTATTACAAAATCGACCAAATGGACGGCTTTACGGAGAAAGGGCTGGAAGTCCTGGGCGGGATGGTCGTACCCGAAACGTGCCATCGATATCATTTTTACCAAATAAACGCCTTTACACGCCGCGAAGGGGATAACCTTGTTACCAGGACGGCCACCCCGGATTATCCCATGTTCGCGCTGATTTTCAAAAATTGGGCCAAGATATACCAACCATTAAGCCAGGACAAGGGCGGACGCTTCCGCTACTGCGGAAAAAAACCGGATACCTTTCTTTTCGGTATGGATGTCCTGGAAGCGACCTATGAAAAACTGAACGAAAGAGAGCCCGCACCCGCCGGTGAGAATGACCAGGAGGAAAAGAAGTCGAAAGGCCCGGCAAAGGTGGACTATGTATTTATCATGTCCGGGGACAGGGATGCGATGAATATGGCCGGAGCGGGCTTTAATGTGGTGTGGCGCAATAGCGAAAGCGAACCTATATCGGGCGCGGTATATTCCAATCTGCGAAAATACGCGAACACCATAATCAACGTGCCGGATATTGACGATGAAGGGATCCGGTACGCGAACGCCCTGGCGGATAAATACCTGGACTTGCTTACCCTTTGGCTGCCCGATACGATCAAGGAACGCAGTTACCGGGGAAAGCCCGGCAAGGACTTCCGCGATTGGATCGGGATGCAGGATCTAAAGATATCGAAATACACCCCCGATGCGGACAAGGAGGCCGAGAAAAACCGCAAGCGCGGGGTGGTAATCCGGGATATCCGTGATATGGTCAAAACGGCCTATCCGATGCAGTTTTGGAACGAAAGCTATAACAGCCGATCCGGAGGACTTACCTACAATTTATCGCCCACCTATGCCTTTAATTTTCTGCGATGCAAAGGCTACGGCCTAATAAAAAGCCCGAACGCGAAAGGCGGCTATCAAGTGGTATATGTCAAGGATGGTGTGGTACGCGAGGCCGAAGTGTCCGAAATGCGCCAGGTGATCAACGCCTTTGCCGAACAGCGCCGGCTACCGGTGGCCCTGCGGGACGCGATAATGAAAACTACCCTTATATCCGATGCCACTACGTTCAACATGAAAGAATTTGCCTTGGATTTTACCAAGGCAGGCATGAACCACCAATGGATGTTTTTTCAGAACGCGGCATGGAAGATCACCCCGGAAAAGATCGAGCAATACCGGCGGATCCCGGACGGGATATGTGCCTGGGAAGATACGATATCCCCCCACCGGGTAAAGCTGCGCGAGGATGCCCCTTTCCGGATCGAATGGGATGCGGCTGCCAGGCGGTACGATATTAAAATCTTCGATAAAGCATCCAATTATTTCAAGATCTTAATAAACTGTTCGCGGGTGCATTGGAAAACCGAATGGGACAGCTTCGGCGATGATGCCCGGATGCGGGATCAATATTTTGCGGATAACCGTTTTGAGATCGCCGGATCCCGCCTATCCGATGAACAAGCTGCCGAGCAAAAACAGCACTTGATAAATAAGATATTCTCCATCGGATACCTATTGCACAGTTATAAAGACCTGGCCCGCACCTGGGCCGTATTCGCGATGGATAACCGCCTGGGCAACGGACGGGACAGTAACGGAGGAAGCGGAAAATCCTTTGTATTTAATTTCCTGGAACACTTTACAAAATGGTACTACCAGGAAGGCCGGGACAGCCGCCTAACCGAACGGGAACACCTATTCCAGGGCGTAACGGAATACACGGATTTAATTATGATCGATGATGCCAACCGGTACCTAAAATTCGATTACTTTTTTTCCAAGATCACCGGCGGCATGAGTATCAACCCGAAGAATTTGCCGCCTTATACCATCCCTTTCAAGAAGTCCCCCAAATTCATCTTTACATCCAATTACATCATCCCGGAAGATCCTTCGACCAGCCGCCGCTTGCTTTATACGGTGTTTTCGGATTGGTACCATGCCAAGATGGACGGGGACGAATACCAGGGAGAACATAAGATAATGGACGATTTTGGTGGTCGTACCCTGTTCGATGAAAAGTACACGGAGGCCGAATGGAACGAAGATATCAATTTCCTTGCTTTCTGTTTAAGATTTTATATGCAGACCACCACGGAAGAATGTGCCAGCGTTCCGGAAATGCAAAAGATCAACCCGCCTATGAGCAACGTGAAGCTGCGGCAGATTTTGACGCAGATTGATATGAATTTTATGGAATGGGCGGATACTTTCATTTGCGACCGACTTGGCGATAAAATCCCACGGGCCGAAATGTATGCGGATTTTTTGAACAACGGCGGAGCCCGCCGGGATCAATGGACTGCCCACCGCTTCAAAAAGAATTTAGATGCCTGGGTGAAATTCCGGGGCTATGTGCTCAATCCGGACAGCCACGCCAAGGACGGGCGTATCCTGGAAAAACTGCCAAATTCCAAGATATCGGTGGAATATTTCGTGATAGCAGAAACCCCGGATGCGAAAGTGTCCGATATGAAAATATAAAATGTCGATACAAACATATTTTGGGGATTGTCTTGAATTGATGCCAGCTATTGAAAATAAAAGCGTGGATATGATATTATGTGATTTGCCCTATGGAATTACAAAAAATCCGGAAGATAAAAGGATCCCCTTTGATTTATTATGGGAGCAATATACCCGGATAATAAAAGATACCGGTGTAATAGCCTTATTTGCTCAAGGTATCTTTTTTATTGATTTGGTATGCAGTAATCGCAAAATGTTTCGGTATGACTTGATTTGGGACAAGGTATTATCAAGCGGTTTTTTAAATGCTAACAGGATGCCATTGAGAAGGCACGAACATATCGCGATTTTCTACAAAAAAAAACCAACCTATAACCCACAAATGGTTATGGGGGATCCATCGCATATCAAGGGAAAAAAAAGATTTAATAAGCAAATTGTAAATAACAATTATTGCGATTTCAAACAGATAGAAGATAAATCCCTTTTCGATAGAGAGAAAAAATACCCGTCCTCTATTTTGTGCTTTCCCAAGCCCCATCCCAGCATAATGTATCATCCTACCGAAAAAAGCATAAAACTGAATGAGTGGCTAATTCGTACTTATACCAACGAAGGGGATACCGTAATGGATAATTGCATGGGAAGCGGTACTACAGGTATAGCCTGTATTAACACCAATCGGAATTTTATTGGCATGGAAAAAAATGCCGAACACTTTGGAAGTGCCATAACCAGGATAAACGAAGTATTAAGTAAAGTAATAACTATAAAACTATCAGAAGCATGGAAAAAGTAAAGAGTATCAATGTGATTGTGGTAGATGACCACATCGCCCTAAAAATGGGGCTATCCTACATTTTTGCCGGCACCGATGATATCACGCTGATCGGCAGCACCGATAACCTCCAGGACACGCTGCAGCTTTTATCGGACAACCCCCAAACGGATGTACTGATCCTTGATATCGAAATGCCCCAGGGCAACGGATTGAACGTTTTGCGGAAGGTAAAAACCATATATCCCCGATTAAGGGTACTGATGTATTCGATGCACCCGGATGAATTGTATGCACCGTACACCCTAAAATCCGGAGCGATGGGATATCTGAATAAATCGGCATCGATCAAGGAATTGCTGCACGCCGTCCGGACGGTGGCCGCCGGTGGGATATACATGAAAGAGAGCATAAGCGGAATGATGATCCGGCGAAATGGCCTGCGCCGGAAATTAATAAAAACCCTGTCTGTCCGCGAATTAGAGGTGATCAATTTACTGATGGGCGGAAAGCGTAATAAGGAAGCGGCGGATGAGCTGGGGATAAATGAAAAGACGGTAAGCACATATAAGGCCAGGGTATTAAAGAAACTCCGGGTAAAGAATATGGTGGAACTCATGGCACACAAAGAAAAAATAGATATTGTCAATTATGGGCGAGAATAAAGATATCGAACGATCCAAGGGAAACCTTTGGCTGATTATCGTAACCGGGAAAAGTAATACCGTACATCGCGAGGTGGAAGATTACCGCCATGCAAACAGGATCATCCGGCAGATGATTTTAGGGCCGAAGTGGAAGGAGCTGCCGGATCCGGAGGGCGTGCAGTTTTTCACTCCGGAAGATGTCGAAGCAAACAGCGTTACGCGGGGGAAAGTCTATCAAAATTTCGATGGCCAGCCGTATAAAGGCCGGTCTTTCGTGGCCTACCTCCTGGATGATTACGAAAGGTACAACTATCTAATAAAACACTTCAAATGACAAACGAAAGTACTTTGGAAAAAATCGCCCGCAGGACAGGCCGAAAACCAATATCCTGTAAATGCCAAAAATGTCAAGATCAATGCCGGCATACTGTATGCCTGGGTACACCGGAGGATATCGAAAAACTGATCCAGGCCGGATACATCGATAGGCTTATAAAAATTTATTGGGGAGCGGGAATGATTTTCGGGCACCTCTCATATCCGATCCTAATGATCCAAGCACAGGAAACGGATGACGGATGTACTTTTTTCCGGAATGGACTTTGTGAGCTTCACGATATAAATCTAAAGCCCACCGAGGGGCGGCTGTCCCATCATACCTTAAAGGTGGATAATTGGACTTTCAAAAAATCGATAGCTTGGAACGTGGCGAAGGAATGGATAGATCCGCATAATGCCGAAACGGTAAAACGCATTTTTGACGCATATAGAAGCCATAGTTAGCACTCTATATATTAAAACGGTTTATAAAAATCTTTGCCGGCGGTTTACCGTTCCCCGCCGGTTTTTTTATGTGTTTTTTTGTCAAAAAAGATATGAATTTCAATCGGTTATGCTTATATTTGATGAAGTAAAATATCTCCACTAACTCATAATAACTAATCCCCATCGATCATGAATTATTTTATCAAACTCAATCTGTTAAAAATAAAAAATGCTGCCGTTATGAGCATCACCGGAAAATCGGCCACAAAGAAGTGTCTGGTAATCCCGATAGAGGATGCCCATTTATTTCCCGGTGAAAAAGGTGTATATGTCGATCTGTCTGCCTGGGAAATGAGAGATCCCAAGGGGCAGGATACCCATTTGATCCGTCAAAGTCTGCCCAGAGAAATATACGAGGCTATGACCGAGGAAGAAAAGAGCACCATGCCAATCGTGGGATCCATCCGCCCCATATCGGCCAAGGAGCCGCCGGTGGCCGGACACATCAATGCGGAAGATATCCAGGATGAGGATCTGCCGTTTTAATACACAGTTACCACAATTCAAAAGCCGCTTTTTCAAGCGGCTTTTTTCGGGGCCGGGGATAAAATGTTATTCTCTGTTTTATAAAAACTATGCAAAAAAAGTGTGGTAATTGTGGTAATCCATATAAAACCCTTATTTATGGCTTTATACCCCGTTTTTTTACCACAAACGTCTAAAATATTATTGTGGTAAAGTGTGGTAAAATTGTAACCGAATATTTTAACTATTTTGTAATCGGTTAGTTTTCAATGGTTACAATTTTGACACAAACTATCCACAAATGAAAAGCGACAATTTGTAACCTTGTAACACATTGATATACTGATGATTATTTTTAATAATGATGTGCGGGCCACAAAACCACACTTTTTTCGGGGAAAAACGAGGCGGAAAAACAAGAAACAAGAAAATAAAATTATCAAAATAATTTTCGTTTTAGTCTTTAAATGAGTATCTTGCGCCATATATAGAGTGTCAAAGACAACCCAAACCTAAAAACTTAATTGTCGATGACCACACGAATAGAAGTCCCGGAATACATCCGCCGGTGGATGTTGGTTACATTCAAAAAAGAAGATGATAATGTGCTGATTTTTGGCGAGAATGATGATATATACCACATCATCGCCGATGTGCTGGCTCGCCGGCCCGAAAATGCGCCGATGATAGACCGGGGAAACCTGGAATTTCGTTTGCCTAAACCTCGGTACGGCAAAAATCCCAGGGATTATAACTACATATCGCCCAAGGGCACCCGGTATATCCTTAAAAGGCTCAAGAGCCTGTTTTATATCGCCGCACATGAATTTATCTACCAAAAGGAAAAGACCGGTAAATGCACCATCCAGGAGGCTGTTATGCTCTTTATGATCCATTACGACCTGGACGGTACGATTACCGAGGATGCAATTATCAAGGATTTTCAACGCTGGCGGAAAAAATTTTGCCGCACCAGGAATGTCAATAATTTAACATAAATATCTTGCCCCCCACGCGGTCATTTTTTCCGCGTTTTGTCCTGCGATTGTCTTTATTTTATCCTTTTTTATGTTTTCTCTGATATTCAATTACTTACAAATTGTCCTTTGTGCCCCGGATATTCCGGGGCTTTTTTGTGTCGTAACCGGAGAAAACCAAAACCCGGTAAAAGATGATTATGGGAATTATCGGAGGTGTCGCAAAGGTGCGCGTGATCAAGACCGCCCAGGTGGAATACATTTTGCCGCTTGAGGATGGTATGTGTGAAATGAAGCTGGTGGACGGGGCCGAATTTGTACCGTGGCCTTATGTCGATTTTACGCCAAGTTATGAGTATTCCAAGGAGAAAACCGCCGGCGGATCCTTATGGGAACACCGTATTACCGGACAGATATCGCCGGTATCCGCCGAAAAGGAGGCGTTTGTGGACTCCTGGGCCGGGCAGGACTTTATCGCCCTGGTGGATCTGAAAACGGGCGGAACGAAAGTAATGGGCAGTCTGGCCGTAAGCTGCACCGTGGAAGAAGGGGCCGAAGTATCCGCCGGTATCGAAACCAACGCTTTGACTATTGATCTGGTATGGCTATCCCCCCAGCGTGCCCGGAGCCTTAAAACCGTCCTTTGACCACCTTAACCGGCTGGGTTTCTTTGCTGAAAAAAAGAAAATGGAGGGAAACCTACGCATTTATGGGGATATCGGATACGATTGGTATGACGGTGTGGAAAACACGGCCAATGCTTTAGTGGCCAAAATCGAGGAATTGAGTGCCGAAAGCTCCGAAATAGTCGTACACATCAACTCGGTAGGCGGTGATATCTATGACGGCCTTCCGATTTTCAACGCTTTAAAACATTGCGGGATACCCGTTCATACCGTTGTGGACGGATGCGCAATGTCGATGGCGGGTATCATCTTCCAGGCCGGTACCCGGCGAAGTATGTGCAGATCTTCCGTGCTGCACATCCATGCTCCCGAAGGATTTGCATACGGTAATGCCGTTACGTTGCGCCAGGCCGCCGATGAATTGGATGCCTGGGCCACGCCACTCATCGCGGCCATCGCCGCCAAATGCGGCAAACCGGCGGACGAAGTGCGGGCCCTTTGGTTTGACGGCAAGGATCATTATTTCAATCCGGACGAAGCCTTGGCCGCCGGGCTGATAGATGATGTGTACGATGCCGATGCACAATTTCCGGAAGGTATCGCCCCCGAAAATATTTCCAATATGGCCGCCCGCGATATCCGGGATATATACGCCCGCGCCTACAACAAGCAGGGAAAAGGCCAGCGATTGTTCGGCCTTATCCCCATCAAGAACTCAAAACCCAAAACCCCAAAAAACGATATGGATACGAAAAAATTATGCGCCAAGCTCGGCCTAAAACCGGGTGCCAGCGAAAAGGAGATTATGGATGCCATCGGCAGACTGAAAACCCCCAAAAACGAAGCGGGATCCGGCGAGGAAACCAAGCCCGAAGAAGAAAAAGAGGTGGAACAGCAAGTGGAAGAAGCCCAGCAGACCGCCGAAGAAGCGCAGACCACGGCGGAAGAGGCCCAGCAGACCGCCGATGAAACCCAGGAAGAGTTAGAAGAACTCAAGGAAAAGGTGGAAACGCTGGAGCAGGAAAAGGAAGCACTTACCGAGGAGCTCGCCGCCTATAAAAACAAGTCCAACCGTGGCGGCGGTGCGCCGGCCCGCTCGGATTTCAGCAATACGGCCCGAAAAGTAAAAGACGAATGGGGATATCTCAAGGGTAACATCTTCGATTAACCCACACCAAACCATTAAAACCTAAAAACTTATAACAAAATGGCAGATAGCACAAAAATCAACATTAAACGGGTGGAGGAGCTGATGCTCAATTTCCATCTGACCAGATACCCCGACCTCCTGCAGAAGTACCGCGACAGTCGTAAGCTGCGCGATATCTTCCCGACCGTAACGGCCATCAAGGACAAAGTGGTGTTTACCGAAATGGAGGTGGGCGAGGTGGCCCAGGCTTATCAAGCGAAGTGGACACCCAAGGGGGATCTTAACCTGGTGCCGGAAGAATACCAGGTGCGTTACATGAAGGTGGATAAAACCATCGATCCGAACAGTCTGCGGCAGACCTATATGGCCGATGCCATCCCTGGGGCCAAGTCGGTCGAGCATGAAGTAGTCCGCAAGTTTTACGGCAGCATCATGGAACGCGCTGGCCGCGATACGGATAATGCCCTGGTAAACGGCAAATATGTCGCTCCGACCGAAGGCACCGCCGGCGGATCCCTGCAGATGGTGGACGGACTCAAGGAAGTAATCAAGGGCTTTGTAACTAAAAAGCAGATCACGCCTTTCACTATGTCCGCCGATATGGACGATACCAACGCCTGCCTGATCGTGCGCGAACTGTGGGAACAAATCCCGGAGGCGTTCCGGTACAATATCGATTTGAAGTGCTATATGTTCGACAGCACTTGGGATAAGTACACGCAGAGCTATGATGCCAACTACGGCACCATCCGCGACTTTTCCGAAGAAAAACGCCACTTTGTCCGTAACACGGACTGCGAGATCGTCCGCATACCTTACGGCGGAGCCTCGGATATGGTGGTATTCACGATAGACAAAAACATCCGATTGATCGATAACGATCCTAACGATGCCTTCAATTTCGAGGTGGAAAAGGAAAAGCGCATGATCAATTACATGATGGATTGGGCCGCCGGTATCGGTTTCGTTATCGTGGGCGAAGCCGAAAACCCGGAAAATCAATACGTGTGGTGCAACAATTTCGATTACATCAAGGCATCGATCCCCGGTGCGTAATCGAGGCTAACCATTAAAACCGAAAACGAAATGGCAGATCTTACCAACATAAGCCGTCCCCCGATCCGCAACATCGGCGGGGGCGGCAATATCAAAAACGAACTGATCCTGGTACAGAGCGGGGACTATGTTACCCCGCTTCCCCCCGTGGATGAAAATACCGGAACGATCACCGACAATATCCAAATGTTGCCGGGAAAACTGATGCACAGCATTTACGTTACCGAACGCACGCTGAAACCCGCCTTTAGCCGCCAAGAAGGATCTAACTTGGACTGTTACGGCTACCAGGTGAGCGTGGAAGGTTTCCATCCCGGTCTTGAGGCCGCGATATTGAACTTCCTGCGGCTTCACGGCGATTTCCGGGGACTCTTGATCTTCCGGAGCATCAAGGCGGACGGTACCGAAGTGAGATATCTGATCGGCGAAAGCTATAACCCGGTGAGCATATCGGCGGCTGAATTTTCCTGGGGTGCCCAGGCGAACGAGGACAAAGGTACGAAGATCACCATCGGCGGACTGCAGAACGATCCGATCAAGATTTACGAGGGTACCCTGTTCCTGCAGGCAGATGTAAAAGTCCCGGCGGATGCCACGGCCATCGCCTACGCCGGCGAGGGCAAATACATCCTTACTCCGGGGGCTTCGGCCTCGGCTACCATCGCCAATATCACCGGTATGACGCATGGCCAGGTGATTTTCATCGAGGGAGCCGGCGGCGAATACCCTGCCAAGATCGCGGCGGATGAAGTCTTTATCCTAAAAGACTCGGCTGATTTTGAAGCGACTTCCGGCGCGTGGATCACGCTGAAAGCCTTTGCCGCCGGTGCCGGTAAGATGCAGTTTATCGAGCAGGCACGCGGATAAAACACACCCAAACCTAAATACGTGTGAGCTCCTGCCCATCTGTCCCGTAAGACGGTAAGCAGGAGCTTTTAATTAAAATGAAAGATATGGACGAACTGATCAAATGGTTACAAGATGTAGGCCCGAATGCCGGTACCTACCCGGACGAACTATATAAAACCGGTGTGGAGCTGTGCGAGAAGTACAGCAAGAACCAGGCGGTAAAAGCCACTTTCCGGGTGATCCGCCCTACGCCGTTGCATAAGAAACTCCTGCGCAATACGCTCAAGAGCACCGCCGAACTCCTGGAAAGGAAAGAGGCCGCCGGCAAAAAAAAAGCGGACAGGATCCTGCCGACCGAAAAGACGAAACCCAAAACCCCGGCAAAGAAACCGGCGAAGTCAAAAAAGACGGTTTCCCGAAAGCCTACGCAGTCCGGGAAGAACGCGAAGGGTACACAAAAGTAGATTGGGCCTTACTGCCCGATGATTTAAAAAGCCTGGCGGTGAGCAAGGGCAAGCTGTTTTCTATGGCTGCCAGGGCTCACCGCTTGCTTTTACAGTACAATTTCGGGCGTGATCCCGAAAAAATATCCGACACGCTGAAAGCGGAAAATGTGAAGCTGGCCCGGACGGTGGTGGATAATATGGATGAAATATCGCTGATATACCGCGAGCTTGACCATTTCAAGGCTACCGGTCATATCCTGGGATCCCATCCCGTTTTCAAGCGAAAGGCCGCGCAAAAGACGGCGGACGGTATGAGCGATGCCGAACTGTTAAAGGCCAACAAAAACCTGCCAGCAAACATTATAAAATACCGGAAAACGCGGATCCCGTCCGCCCCGGACGAAACACACCGCGCCCGCCTTGAGGCCAAAGCCCAGGAGTGGGAACGCCGTTTGGAAGCGGTGCGCGAGGAAATAAAAAAACGAAATATCTGATATGGCAACAAATATAAGCGTAACGGAGGCCGAAAAGCGCGAAACCCTATCCCGATTGATGCGGGCCTACGTAAGCGATGATATCATCCTATCCGACAAAGAAAAGGAACTTTACGCCCGCCTGGTGGCCGCCGATGAAGCGGTAAAGGATTACGGGTACCCCACCACCACGGCGCGGGCCGAATACCTGGCCGATAAATTCGGCGTATCGATGGCTACCGCCCGCCGGGATCTGCAAATGGCGGCGGAGCTTTTCAATAACCTTGAACCTTTCGATCCGTCCACCTGTGCCCGCGTGATCATGCACCAGGTGGATAAATTCCTGGCTCTATGCGAGGGTACCGGTGATATGCGCAGCGCGGCGGCCTTTATGAAAATCAAGGCTTCGGTAATGACCGATTTTGTTTTGTCGAAACCGGTGGATCCCTCCCTTTTCCAGCAGAATAATTATACGTTCGTTATCAATGGCCGGATGAAGGGAATGGCCGATGCCATCACTCCGGAGCGCGTGGAGAGCAAACTGCGGGAAATGAATTTGGGCCTAACCGAAAAAGAAATATTGAGCCTGGTGGAAGAAGTACCCTACGAGCCGGCTGGGGACTGTCTCTTATACACATCTCCGAGCCCACGAGACTCGACGTCATCTCG
>OWIO01000031.1_pt1 | contig 98494 bp, 83 predicted proteins | sample 1733011 | NCBI WGS metagenome assembly OWIO01 (sample SAMN05065779, study PRJEB22554) | human gut metagenome | biome: ENVO:2100002; feature: ENVO:00000062; material: ENVO:00002003 | host: Homo sapiens | place: USA | reverse complement strand
CGAGATGACGTCGAGTCTCGTGGGCTCGGAGATGTGTATAAGAGACAGCTCCTGCCGGGTCTTCCGCAGGCTGTCGGCCTGCGCCTTGCCCCGCGCTTCGGCGATCGCCTCGGCGAAATTGGCGAAAAGCAGGGTGGCGAAAAGCACCAGGAATACGGCCAGGTTATATCCGAACGATCCCTGTGAAGCGTCCCCCGAGACAGCGATATACACCAGCAGCGCAAACATAGCCGCTGTAACGACCTCTACGGTGAACATAATGGGATTCTTGATCATCGTACGCGGGTCGAGTTTACGCAGCGACGCGGCGAAGCTTTCTTTGAGCAGCTGTTTCTGGAACAGCGAATTCGATTTATGGTTCATGGTTCGATTCGGTTAAAAACTTAGATAATCCGCGATAGGCCCGAGGGTCAACGCCGGGAAAAATGCCAGGGCCGCCACGATAACGATCACAGTGAACGTCATCAGCGCAAAAGTCCCCGTATCCGTTTTCAGGGTACCAGCGCTTTCGGGAATGTATTTCTTCCGGGCCAAAAGTCCGGCGATAGCCACCTGCCCTACGATGGGCACATAGCGGGACAGGATGAGGATAATGCCCATAGCGATATTCCAGAAAGGCGTATTGTCGCTCAAGCCTTCGAAACCGGAGCCGTTGTTGGCTGCCGACGAAGTCGTTTCATAAAGCATTTCACTGAATCCGTGGAACGAAGGATTATTCAGCCAGGCATCCGCCAGGGCCGGATTGTGTGCCGCCAGGGAGGAAGCAATGGCCGTACCCACCAGAATGACGAAAGGATGCAGCAAGACGACCAATGTGGCTATTTTCATCTCCCGGGCCTCGATCTTTTTCCCGAGGAACTCCGGGGTGCGCCCGACCATCAGCCCGCTGATAAAGACGGCGATGATCAGGAAGGCGTAGTAATTCATGAAGCCCACTCCGACGCCGCCGAACCAACAGTTGATCTGCATATTGACCATCTGGAGCATCCCGCTGATAGGTGTCTGGCTGTCGTGCATACTGTTGACCGAACCATTGGAAGTGACCGTAGTGGTCATCCCCCACAGGGCCGAAGCCGCCGATCCGAGCCGGGTTTCTTTTCCTTCCATGCTGCCCGATTGCTGCGAGATACCCATCTGGGCGATCTGTTTACTGCCGCCCATTTCCTGGGATACCGATATCCCGACGGACAGCAGATAGGCGAAGAGCATGACCCCAAAGATGGTGTACGAGAGTTTTTTGCGCCGCAGGTAAAAGCCTAAGGCAAAGATCATCGCCATCGGGATGATGAGGATCGACCAGCATTCCACAATGTTGGAGAAATAGGTGGGGTTTTCCAGCGGGTGGGAGGAGTTTACCCCGAAATACCCGCCGCCGTTGGTCCCGAGTTGTTTGATCGCGATAATGGCTGCCGCAGGCCCCTGCGAAACGGTCTGCTGGGCGCCCTCCAGGGTGGTAAGGGACTGTTTCCCTTCGAATCCCATCGGCACACCTTCGACAATGAGCAATGTGCCCACGATGAGCGACAGGGGGATCAGGATACGGGTCGTACTTTTTACCAGGTACACCCAGAAGTTCCCGATCTTACTGCCCGATTTGGTCGACATCGCTTTGAGCACGCCGGCAAAGGCGGCCATGCCCGTAGCGGCAGTGACGAACTGAAAGAGCATGATCACAGACAACTGCGTGAAATAGGTCAGTCCCGTTTCACCGCTGTAATGCTGCAAATTGCAGTTGACCATAAAGCTGATGCAGGTATTGAACGCCTGGTCGACGCTTTGTCCGGGATTCCCGTCCGGGTTCAGGGGCAGTACGCCCTGAGAGACGAGCAGGACCATTCCCCAGACAAACCAAAACAGGTTCAGGGTCAGCAGCGCCCGGAGAAACTGTTTCCAGTTCATCTCCTCGCCCGGGTCGATCCGGCAGAATTTGTAGATTCTTTTTTCCACGGGGGCCATAAAGTCGAAAAGGCTTTTTTCCCCCCGGTACACTTTGGCGATATAACGCCCAAGCGGGTAACTGATCCCCACCAGCAGCGCGATTTGGAGGACAACCCCCAGTATTTCGGTGTTCATGTATTCTAAAGATTAACGGTTAGAATTTTTCGGGTTTCACCAGCACGTACATCAGGTACAGGAAGATGAAAAGGCTGAGGATAAACAGAGCGGTATACATTTCAGGCCTCCTTTATATCTTCTCGAACCAATCGATGCATTTGAAAAAAAGATAGTAACACAGGCCTCCCAGGCCCGCAAGCAGTACGAATAACAAAATCTCATTCATGGTATAAAAGGTTTTATGTTCTATACCTATCCCCTGCACAGGGCGTACCAAAAATTTCAGGAAAGGAACAAGATTTTGGTTATTAAATATTTATACAGATACAAGTCCTACCAATAAAAAACCGACCCTACCATTTTGGTAGGGTCGGCTTTTCAAAACGGGGCAATATCCCGGCCTTTACAGGAATATCACAGTTTGTATTCTTCTATTTTGCGGTAGAGGGTAGTCACGCCGATGCCCATCAGGCGGGCGGCTTCCGTTTTGTTGCCGCTGGTATAGCCGAGCATCTTTTTTATATGCTGTTTTTCGATGTGGGCCAGCGAAAGGTCGGAAGGATCGAAAGTTTGCCCTGCTTCCCGCTGCAATTCCACAGGCAGATCCTCGGCGCGCAAAATGTCGCCTTCGGCCATGATCAGGCTCCGCTCGACGACATTGCGCAGTTCCCGCACATTTCCCGGCCAGGGATATTGCCTGAGCAATTCCAGATACCGGGGTTCGACTTTTGCAACCTGCTTCCCCATTTTTCCGGAGAACAGAGCGATAAAATGCCGCACGTAATCCTCGATATCGGAAACACGATCGGCCAGCGAGGGCAGGCGAATACCAAACACGCACAGGCGGTAGTATAAGTCTTCGCGGAAATTGCCTTCTTTAATCTCCTGCTGGAGGTTGCGGTTGGTTGCCGAGATAATACGCACATTCACTTTGGTGGGCTTAGTCTCCCCGACTTTGATGAATTCCCCGTTTTCAAGTACCCGGAGCAGTTTGGCCTGAAGCTCGACCGGCATCTCCCCAATCTCATCCAGAAACATCGTGCCATGGTCGGCTTCCTCGAAAAGCCCCTTTTTATCTTTGTTCGCCCCGGTGAATGAACCGGCCTTATGCCCGAACAATTCGCTTTCCAAGAGCTCCCGCCCGAATGCCGAGCAGTTGACAGCCACGAACGCTTTCCCGGCCCGGGCGCCTCCCGCATGGATAGCTCGGGCAAAGATTTCTTTTCCCGATCCGGTTTCTCCGGTAAGCAGCACAGCCGCATCAGTCGAGGCTACTTTTCGGGCCAGTTCCACCGCTTCCCGGATCGCCTTTGAAGAACCCACCACAGTCTCGAAGGGGAGTTTTGCGCCCTCCTGTCCGGCCCCGCGCAGGCTTTTGGCAGTCAATGCTTTCTCTGTGGCCCGGCCGACTAAAGGGATGATCTTGTTGTTGTCGTCCCCTTTAGTGATATAATCAAAAGCCCCGTTTTTTATCGCCTGTACGCCGTCGGGAATATTGCCGTAGGCCGTTAGCAGGATCACTTCGGCATCTGGCGCCAAGTCTTTTATCTTGGATATCAAATCTACTCCGTTGCCATCGGGAAGCTTTACATCGCACAACACCACATCGGGGTTGGTGCGCTGCAGTTGTTTCAGCCCGGCAGCACAACTGTCTGCCTGGATCACTTCATACCCTTCCAGGGAAATGATCCGCGAGAGCAGCACGCGCAGCTGGTCTTCGTCGTCTATAATTAGTACTTTACTCATATCCAAAATATCAGGGCGACAAAGATAAATATTATCCGGAACGAACCCTAAATCCGGGCTCTTTTTCCGACACCGCAACTGCCCTTTTCCTGAAAAATGAGCCGCCGGGAAAGAGATTTATCTCTTTCCCGGCGGCCTCCCACTAAGGGGAAAGCGAGGGAGGGCTCATAAGACAGTGAAAAACCGCTATACGATCTGGAAGTACAAAAAAGCCTGCAAACGGAATGTTTGCAGGCTTTTAATTTACTCCTCCCCGATACCCCCTAAAAGGATGGGCTCAGCAATATTTGGACAGTATTTCTATCAATTCCCGTTTTTTCAACGGTTTGGTCATAAAATAACTGCACCCGGCCGCCAACGCATCATCCTTGTCCGAATCGAACGCATTGGCCGTAAGGGCAATGATCGGAATGGATTGGTCGAATTCACGGATCATAGTGGTCGCCTCCAAGCCACCCATGACGGGCATCCTCATATCCATAAACACGATATCGAATGTCTGAAGTTTGACTTTTTCCACGGCCTGGACCCCCGTTACGGCACGGGTCAGGCGGTTTTCTTTAAGCAGGTTTTGTATCAGCAAATAATTGCTGTCATTATCCTCCGCCACAAGGATATTCAAATCTTTCATCTTTGCAAGAAAAACTTCCGCGGCCGGTTCCGCAACCGGATCTTCTTCTATTTCAACTGACTGGGATTTTTCCAGGTATTCAACATCGGTGTATCCGACGTACCAGAATTCCGAGCCTTCATTTACAGTCGATTCAAAACCGACCTTGCCCCCGGTGGCATCGGCAATCGCCTTACAGATGGAAAGCCCCAAGCCTGTCCCCTGCGCAAAATTATCCAGCTTTTCAAACCGGCTGAAGATACGGCCCTTTTTCTCGTTGGGAATACCGATACCGCTGTCTTTCACATAGACCAGCACCTGCCCGGGCGCGCATTCATAACCCATCACGATCTCTCCGTGAGGCGTATATTTGATTGCGTTCGTTACATAGTTCGTAAATACCTGTATGAAGCGGTGCTTGTCAAAGTTTGCGATACATTTGGCATATGGATTGACCAGGCGGAGCGTCACGTTGGGATTTACGATCCGCTGTCTGAAAGACCGGTACAAATCCTCACAAAGTTGGCTTACATTTATCTCCTGGCGGTTTATCCCGATGGATCCGGCCTCGATTTTCGACAGGTCAAGGATGTCTCCGATCAGTTTGAGGAGAATTTCGCTGTTGGTTTCGATCAGTTGCTTGTATTCATTCTTTTCTTCTACATCCGTCGCATCCGAAAGCAATTCGGAAAACCCGACTATCGCATTGAGTGGCGTACGGATCTCGTGGCTCATATTGGCCAGGAAAGTGGATTTCAGTTTATCCGCCTCTTCCGCTTTATTTTTGGCAGAGATCAGGTTCTGCTGATACCGGACGTCTTCCGTGATATCCCGCTGAACGAAAGTGACGACCGCCACATGGCCCTGTTCGTCCTCTCTGGCACTGTAAATGAAATTATAAAAACGGTAATCCTTATACTCCTCTTCAAAAACCCTCAGTACAATGCTGTCACCCGTAAATTCCTGTTTTTGGACGATAGCGTCCAGTAGCGCAGAAAAACGGGTCCGGTCATCAGGGTGGATACTTTCATTCACATATTCGAGCGAGCGCTTCTCGATATTCTCGATTTGGTCGTCGAATTTATAAAACAATCCTTCCTCTACCTGATAATTCCACGATACGAGTTTTCCCGCATTTAACGCCAATGCCAATTCCCGTTGGGTCGATTTGATCTTCCGTTCCTGGGCTTTCTTTTCCGTCACATCCTCGCAAGTGAGTAAAAACCCCTGCGTGCTTCCGGCTGCATCCCGCATGATAGTCACTTTGGTCACAAAATATTTCCGGATGCCTCGTATCCCCGTATTGAAAAAGCGTTCTCCGCAGAGATCGAAATCATAATCGGTTTCAAAAGAAACATCCAGGCCTTTTTTCAGTTGGGCTTTATCATCGTCCACAATATTAGGGTCTTCGAATATATTGATGTCGCTGACCACTTCCATCGTCGTATCGAACATCTTTAGGGCTACGCTATTTGCATATTTCAGGTATCCATCCTTATCATAGACTACAACTCCCAGCGGTAAATATTCGGGAATCCGGGAGAGAAGTTCATTCTGCATATTCTTGGTTTTGTATTAATAAGCCCACTATAATAGTGGGGCAAATATATACGAAATTCTCTCATGTTTCACAGGCGCGGGAAAAACAAAAAATCGGGATTCTTCGTTAACCCCAGCCCTTTTTAAACCCTAAAAAAAGAAACTCACAAAAAAATCCGACATCTTTTCCAACCGTTATTTCATTCGTTTTCTCAAACCCGAGCCGGCATGCTCTAAAGATCCGTTTATGACAAAATGAACTTTCGGGAAAGAAAGTTTGAGCCGTAAAGCAATAAAATCCGTCGCTTTTTCCATTATATTTGTATAAATAAAGTTTACATTTAAAGCTATGTCACAGGAAGATAAAGTACAGGCCTACGGCGGGGAAACGCGGTTCCACTATTCCGATGTATTCTTCAGTTGTTTCTTCAACGACGAGATAGGATGCGCCCACCAGTCCCGCAACCATGCCATCAACTACGTATATTCCGGGGAAATGATCGTGGACGACGGGAAAAAGAAAATCCATGTCCGCAAAGGAGAGAGCGTATTCATCCGCCGCGACCACCGCGTAACGATCCACAAAAAACCGGTAGACGGGGAACAGTATTGGGGCATTTTTCTCTCGTTCTCCCGGAATTTCCTGCGGGAAATGTTCCAGAAACTCGAACAAGGCCGGGTCCCGGCAGATACCCCGAAACTCAAAACCAGTATGCTGAAACTCCCGCAAACGGCGGAGATCGAAAGCCTGTTCAGCTCTATGATTCCTTATTTTTCGTCGGAAGTCAAACCGAAAGAAGGCCTGATGAACCTCAAACTCCAGGAAGGGCTGATGATACTGCTCGACATCGACGAAAGGTTTGCCCCCACTCTCTTCGATTTCAGCGAACCCTGGAAGATCGATATCCTCGATTTCCTCAGCCAGAACTATATGTATGAATTCAGCCTCGAAGAGTTAGCCAATTTCACAGGTCGCAGCCTGGCTACTTTCAAACGGGACTTTAAAAAGGTCAGCGACCTCACCCCCCAAAAATGGCTGATACAGAAACGCTTGGAGGCGGCCTACGAAAAGATGAAAGAGGGCGGCAAAAAAGTCCAGGACGTATATGTAGAAGTGGGGTTCAAAAATCCCTCGCATTTCACTACCGCTTTCAAAAGGCAATACGGCGTCCCTCCTACCGCCGTCTGAAATCCCCGCAGGCTTAGAAATTGAGCCTCACAAAAAGAAAATCCGAGCCCCGCAGCAAAACCGCTGCGGGGCTTTTGCTTTTACTTTGCCTGTACGGAAACCGTACATCGCAACCAAAACATAAATGATATGAAAAGAATCGCATTAACCGTATTAACTCTTTTAAGTGGAATCATCATGGGACAAACACAGAATGTAACCGTAGCACAAGACCTGAACCGGAAGACCTTCCCTGCCAGCGACAAAGTAGAGACTCAACGGATCTCGTTTTACAACCGCCTGGGGGTAAACCTCATCGGGGATCTATATTATCCCAAAGGCATGGATATGAGTAAAAAACACGCAGCCATTATCGTCGGCCATCCGTTCGGAGGCTCGAAAGAGCAAAGTTCCGGCCTTTACGCCCAGACTTTGGCCGAACGGGGATTCGTCACCCTGGCGTTCGACCTTTCCCGGTACGGTGAGAGCGGCGGCCAGCCTCACAACGCCGCCTCCCCCGAAGGATTTGCGGAAGATTTCAGCGCAGCCGTAGACTTTATCGGTACGCGCCCGTTCGTCGACCGGGAACAGATCGGAGTGATCGGTATATGCGGCAGCGGCGGGTTTTCGATCAGTGCGGCCTCCGTCGACCCGCGTATAAAAGCCCTGGCTACGGTCAGCATGTACGATATGGGCCGTGCCACCCGACAGGGGCTGAACGATGTGGTCTCGATGGAACAGCGCAAAGCAATCCTTAAAGAGATCGCCGAGCAGCGTTGGCGGGAGTTCGAAGGGGCCCCGACCGAATACCGGAAAGGCACGCCGGAGTCCATCGATGAAAACAGCGACCCTGTCGCCCGCGAGTTTTTCGACTATTACCGGACACCCCGCGGACAGCACCCGAGAGTTACTACTTACACATCGGCAAACAGCACTCCGGCCTTTATGCTCTATTTCCCGTTCGAGCTTATCGAAATGATCTCTCCCCGGCCCGTCCTGCTCATCGCCGGCGAAACGGCCCATTCCCGTTATTTCAGCGAGGATGCCTACCGGCGTGCCGCCGAACCGAAAGAACTCTATATCGTACCGGGAGCCGGCCATGTCGACCTGTACGACCGGACCGACCTCATCCCGTTCAATAAACTGGAGTCCTTCTTTAAAGATCATCTAAAATAATCGATGAACTATTCGAAAGAATGCGTAAAAGGAATCCCATCCTACCTATATTGTACCTTCATTCTATACGGATTTCGGACAATTTATCGGCTTGGCCCAAAAAGCCTTCATAAAGAACGGCCGCACATTTATGGTCCGAAGCGGTATTACGCTTGAAGAGGATATTTACATAGGCCTAAACAATGTATGGAGAGGAAATCCCGGTTTACATTTTTAATTGTAACCCGGAATTTCCTCTATTTTATAAACAGAATGCTTTAATTGAAGGTCCTCAAATCCATTGTGCTTACACCTTATCGGCATTTTCAGGAAAAGATACTACTGCACTGAGGGAATTTTACTTCCAAACATATAAATCCAATCTTCAAAAAAGATTAGAATTGCCCAATATACCAGACGTGAATATCCGTATTTATAACATGCCCGGATAAGAAAACCAATCATAACCGATAAATCCGCTAAAAAATGCATAAAAAAGGAAACCGCTGAAAGCGGTTCCTCCCGTCATACCTAAAACAACAACTCTACTCTAAGCAGATACACCGGGTGCTAAAGCCGGACCATAGTTTCGCGACAGGCTATGATCCCATTAAAAAACAAAAAATGGCAACATCTTTTATGCCATTCCCCGATACCCCTTGTAATTGCATCAACTACCGCTCCCGATCCTCTATCGAAAATAACCCGTCAGATGCAGGGATTCGGCAAACAAAAAGCCTGTTTCATCTTTTTAAGAGCCTGAGACAGATGATTGGCGACATTTTGTTTCGAAATATTCAGCCGTTCGGCAATCTCATCATGAGACAAATTATCCTTACGGATCATTTCGAACACCTTTTGTTGCATAGGCGCCAATTTTTTCACCACCGAATCCATCAATAATTCGTCCTCACGGGCAATCAGGATATCCTCGGCCGTTTGATGGTCCCGTTCGTCCGTATCCTGGTTTTTTTGGTATTTATCAATGACCGACAACCGTTTATACAGGTTCATCACGGCATTCCGCGCGATGGTGTACAATAATGTCCGGATATTCTTCGAAACATCGAGGCTGCCCCGCTTCTCCCACAGGACCAGAAAGACATGTTGTGAGATTTCCTCGGCTTCCTCGCGAGAACGCAACAACCCGTATAAAAAGTGCTGTATAGGGCCTCGGTAATACATATACACCGCTTTATACGCCTGATGATCGCCTCGGCGCAGGGCTTCGAGTTGCTCTACGGGGATCTCCCCATTCTCAAGAGACAGTTTGTTTTTCAGCTTAGCCAATAATCATGTTATATATAGGTTCCGGGTAATCCGGTCTTTCTTTACTGTCAGTAAAAAACGACCGTTTAAAACAGAAGGTCTTTCCGGGGGCTTTTTTATAAGATAATTATGACAGAAATAGTTTGTAACTTAGTTATTACGAGCTTATTTATTGTTTATTTGCTGCCCTCTTTGTATTTTTGTAGTATGAATAATAAATAAACGGTCGTTAATAAAGTATATTTTAATCCGTTTATACTGAAAAACAGCAGTGAGTTTTCCAGCCTTATTTTCGGTGAAATAAAAAAGCCTGCTACATAAGTAGCAAGCTTTTAATTTGTTTTGGGAAGAATAAGCTAAAGTTCAACCCTTTTAGCCTGTCGGATATGTCCGAGGTTCACCGGCGCATGAACATCACCTGCCGCTTCTGCCTTTCGGAAAAAAGTCTCGGCTCGTTCATAATCACCTTTCATCATATAGCACACCCCGATATAATTGAATGCTTCGGGATTATCTTGTTGGCTTTTGAGCGCCTGCAATGCACTTTCGTAATCTCCATCCATCATCGACCGGATGGCTTGGTTGATCCGGGTTACCCCAATGTTTTCAGGGCTGTCGGGATCTACCCAAGTGGTACGGCCGTTTTCATCTGTAACGGCGGTGGCAATAGAGGCTGTACGGTCAATGTCGTAATAAACCTGCAGGTAACCGGCATTCCGCAGAGAGGGATAGAAGTTTTTCAGCATATAGGCATACGGCCTCCCTCCATCGAGCTGTTTTAGCTTGTTCTTGCGGATTTCCTGATCGATCGTATAAGCATCAATGATATCCAACACTTCCTGACGGTATTCCATATCAGATGCTGCGACCAGTTTACGCAGGCCGTTCCAGTCTTCCCGCCCATTATACAGTTCGAATAAATTTTTATCGGCTGGTATGTTGAGATGATCGACCAGGTATTTTTTAAACGATTCCGCCCGTCTTTGCGCCAAGGCCGTATTGCCGGCCAAAGTACCTTCCGGCGAGGCATAACCGGCTATCATGATTTGTTTGAGGGTGGCGTTCGGATCTTGTTCGATCAGGCGGAAAGCCTGCCCTACTGCATCGAGCAATTCCCGGTTGCCGTCGATGTTCATGTCGATCTTGTGCGATCCTACGGTAAAGCGAATAACGGCTGTACCTTTATCCCGTTCATTAAACAGGATATTGTAACGTTCGGGGTAATCTTCCACCGGGTGCAGGAAGGGGTTTTCGAGTGAATATTTTTCGAGGTCAGTCAATCGATATTCGAGCATCTTTTTATTATACGCCGGATCTATCGGGTAATACAGCAACTTGTCGGCGGCAAGTAGTTCGCCGGGCAGATCATTTTCGCAGTTACACCCCTGAGTATCGATATCAACCGAAAGCGATACGGTATGCATCCATTCCCGATAAGGAACCTCTGCCTGGTAGCGGATGATCTTCGGGTTGCCTTTTTTGATGACGTAGCCGGACTTCCCCGCTGTCCGGTTTCGAATTTCGTACAGATCGCGCCGACGTCCCGCCACGATGATCTCTTCCAACTGTTGACGGTTTACCCCGTTGTGCAATACGGGCGTTATGATGGCTTTATAATTTCGTTTGAGTTTTTCCGCGTTCACGTCCAGGGATACCACTACGGTTTCCCCGGTTTTCCGGACACGGACATTTTCTATGACCACCCCGACGGCCTCTCCGGCCCATGCGTCAACCGTGAGAAGCAGCGAGAGGATTATGAATAAATATCTTTTCATCAGAAATTCAGATTTGATTAATAAATCATGTACGTCAGGCTGAGTCCGAGCTTGGTCGGTCCGAAATAGTTCTTGTGCCCGGAGTAAATTTTGGGACTGCAATCGCGGCAGCGGTATTGGTCGTAATTTGCCCGAATATATCCCAAACCAACAGTCCCCTCGAGCCCCCACCGTTTGGAGAACATCCATTGGTAACCGTAGCTTATCCCTCCGCCGAGGTAGTAACCGTCGTAGCGCGAATTTTTACCGTTTTCGGCCATCCCGAAAGGAAGTTTCACTTTGGAAATATTAAATTCGCCCCCGAGCGCGTGCAATCCGAAGAAATGCCCGTTAAAACGCTCGCAGAGCCAATAGCGGAATTCGGGTTGCACCAGCCAATGTTTGATCGATTTACCGTCATTCCATACGAAAGGATTATAATTTCCCGTGATATCAAGGCTTGTCGATTTGCCCAGACCTATTTCCAAACCTAAGTTGGGCGTCAGCAAAGCGTCGTAAGCGACATTATTTTTCACTATGACCCTTTGTGCGCTGGCCGAAATTCCCAGAAAGGCAAAAACGAACAAAAGGATGATTTTTCTGCTCATGGTATTCTATGTTTGTTTACCGGATCGGTTAATTCTTGTACTTTGATGGTTATTCGGCCCGCAGTGTGATGACGTTGGACGTTTCCCGCATGATCCGTCTGAGATCCCGAGTGGCCCGGCGGTCGCTGCTTTCCTCGATCTCAAACAACATCAGGTGGTCGAGGCGTGTCCCCGGAATCATATACCACTGACGCCATCCGTGGGCTATTCCACTGCCGACTGCTTCCGCCTCTATCCGCCCCGTTTTGCCATGGGTGGCCGGATCGTGATTGGAATGGCGGAGCGCATACGCGCTCACGACAAATAATTCCCTGCCGTTACCCAGTTTGGTCGCATAACCGGACCGCTGGAATTGACGCCGGATGAATTCCGTATTAACCAGATAGTATTCGTAGGTGATAGAGGTATATACGTTTATATCATCATGGAACAATTTGACCGTACGCGCCGCTGTGTCCTGATCGAGCGTAGCTGCCGTCACCCGGAAACGAACGGTTTGTACGCCCGGCGCGGTCGGAGTATAATAATAATAGCCGCCGCCGTCATCGCTGAATCCGGACATATCCGCCGGTTCCAGGTTCGGGGTTTCGAATAAAATCAATGGCTGACGGGCAAAAGCCTCTTCGCTCATGTAAAAAGTGAGCAATGCTTCCTGTCCGATACCATATCCCACGCAATTTTGCAAATAGGTATTGTGATGACCATTGATGGATACCAAGGCGAGCGATGGGCCGATATAGGCGGTTTTGAAAATCGGATTTTCAATCGTAACCATTTCGCCGTTGTGGTCTTTCGAATTTTGGAAATGGATCGTTTGCATTCCCGGTTGTGTGGCCGTATAGATATAGCTGATGCTGCCGTCCGCATGGGATTCGAGTAACAGATCATTCCGGCTGGCGTTGGTCGGTTCCAGATACTTGGCCGTAACGACGCATTGAAGCGGGAAAAAAGCGGACGGGATGTCATCGGGAATATGGAACGTAAGTGTTTTGGTATCTCCTTTGTTCACTCCCGAAGGCATGTCTACCGGATCGAATACAAATTTCTCGCAGGATATGACCGTAACGATACGCGCCAGGCCGCCGGCAGAAATACGGATCTCCGCTTTTTTAAAACCTTGGTCGACGACTTTTACATCCGCATACGCTTTTCCGGCATTGCGGTCGATAGACAGGTTCGTCAGTATTCCTTCTTCGTCGGAGAGGATCAATGGTTGGCGGATATCGCCATTGGTCACAATATTGGCTTTTTCATACTTGACGTCGAGCTCCAGCCGCTGTGTCGTCGAACCGTCGCCCGGATCGGTCATAATATTGATGATGGGGCTGACGGTCAAACGGTCGGAACCGTCCGATATTTCGGAAGATTCCCGGATAATCTCTGCGTAAATATTGTTGATCGGCGGGGCATCGAGTGCACTTTTAATGCTTCCCGAACCGATATTCCCCGGAATGTAGTCGATGATCCTGATCCGAAAATGGGTGTTGCGCACGATCGGATATGCATTGAGTTCCTCATCGATCAACTGTATTTTGTAATATTTTTTGAATTGGCCCCCGCCGTGGAGGATGACCACCGTTTGGTCATTGTATTCGTTTTCGTTTTCAAAAAGATATTTCGGGGCTATATCGACCGCCGTGGGGGTATCCGTGAATATATTCGGCTGGGCCGGAACCGTGGGATGGTCCAACGCCCATGCAAACGGATCGGCAGCCGCAGGATCGAACGGAGCAACCGTCCCGCGGGTCGCGTAATTGTACAGGGCAAATCCTTCGATGGTGAACTCTTCCCTCTGCCCCTGTTCTATCAGATCGAGCAGGTTTTGGTCTATTTCAACGGTTACTTTAGCTTGGTTGCGCAACAACTTTACCGCAGGAGGATTGTCAAAATCATCAATTTGCTTTCGATCCCACAGCACCCATCCATCGGATTCGAGGCTTGGCACAAGTGTATTTTCGTGCTTGCCCAGCCAGGACCGCTCATCAAACCCGCTCCAATCGTAGTTGGCGATAAAATGGACGATACGAGTATGTCCCGATATTTTAGCCCGGAATGTGCCGGATTGCAGGTCCGACGCTTCCGAACGCCCTACGAATTGCCCGTTGGCGTCAAACTGCAACAGGACGATATCGTCGACCGCATTTTCGACCGATCTGGTACGCAAGGTCATATAGTCGGACAGAGAATAGGAAAACAGTTTGTCTTCGCCTGATGTCGGCTTGGACTCCGTTTTCTGATCCAACTTTTGGCAGGAAACCAAAGCCGCAATCAGGGAAAGCGCAATGATATAAAATCTTGTTTTCATCATTTTTCTTTTATTTCATTTTTCCATAATTACAATGGGCGGTCGATATCGCGGACACAGCGTACTTCCGCATAGCTGGCGCTTTCACCGTTAGTTCCTCCCGAAGGGTTCAGAATACGGAAGGCCGCATTCGACCCCGGATCGGCCGTCCAATAGCGGTGCCGGTCGGTGATGTCCTGTATTTCGCATTTGCTCACGTTTTGCAATACGTCCAGCAAAAGCATTTCGGCATAGGTGGGCATACGCCACCCCGAGTAAGTTACCCCATCGGTATCCGTTTCGGAATAATTTTTGCACCGGCTTACCGCAGCCCAATAGTCCACTTTATCCGTAGAGGACGACACCCGCGAAGCGAACATGAAATTCGGGGAAATCATCCACCGGTTATTCGTAGACGGATCGGTATAACCGTTCTTATCCAAAGTCGGATAGCCGACCAGACAACGGCCATATTCCATCTCCACGCGCCCGTCGTTTACGGGATTATAAGGATTGGGGCCGGTATAGAGCTTTCCGGTCAGGTCCTGGTAATACCACCGGATATGTGCATCGCCCCAGCTTCCTCTGGGCGAAACATCGGGCATGGGAATAGTCCGCAGATCGGCCTGTTTGATATTGACCGTGTACATATTTCGGTTCAACGATCCATTCACATCCTGCGAAGTGATGTGCCCGATCCATATCGGAGGATATTGTATCACGTTTACGTGCTGAACGATCCCGTCGCTGTTCTCCACGTCGAAGTCTATCGTTCGGGGGACGAAATTGTCAGGAATGGTGCTGGTTATTGTGATGGTACCGTTGTGTACGAAGGGCTCTTTGGCAATGGATACACCGTAAACGGGAGCATCGTTTCCTTCGACGGTGACACGCAGGTTTTTGATCTCGATATTGTCCGAAGACGACTGAAAACGCGTCGTATAGGTAGCCGTGTTGTTCATCACTATTGCCTGTTCATCGACATAGAGGTACATGATGTTCTTGATCCATACGTCTACGTCGTTCGTGCTCCAGTCGATTATCCTGTAATTGACGTTGTCCAGTACCACGGCTTCCGGAGCGCTGCTGCCTCCTTCCCCGTTTATATGCGCCGTGATGTCGTAGATATAATTGCGCCGCAACCGGTACAGATGAGCCGGATCGCCGCCGGAAGCGGAAAGGCGATAATTAACCGGTATTTTATAGTATTGGTTTACAGTCGAAGCTCCCTTTTGTACCGGAACATTCAGGTAAACGAAAGTTTCATTTGCCACGGATCCGTTCCAATCGTTGGCATACGAATACAATACGATCTGCCCTGGCGTACCTGAAACCGTTTCGACTCCGGTATAAAGCGGTGTCGATGCGAGCGACGGACTATGGGTATCTCCGCTTTCCAGTATCCGGGCATCCGATGCGTAGTTCACCAGTTTTTTCGTCACCTGGCCTACGGGCTGGTACCCCGTGCCGTAACTAAGGTTGATCCTGATCTTGGCGACGGCCCTTTTGAGCGATACCTCGATGTTTTTGTTGGTTTTTGTCCCATCATTCAGGATGGTGGAAAGCGATTTCCCGTCCATCAGGAGCGACGTTTGCACGGCGTCGGGGTTCAAAGCTTCGCTAACCAGAGCCTGTTTGAGCTGGGCGAGTGTTTTGGCCCCTTGGGTAGCCGTATTTCCGTTCGCGATCACATACACCGTATAAAGACTATTGGCTGTAAAATCACTTTGCTTTTTTGCGAGGCCATAACGGGTCATTCCGGAAACCGGCGTGATCCGTTGGTAATGTATGCAATTCTCCTGACCGTCCTGATAGATAAAGACGTCAAGGGTGGCGATCAGATTTTCATGGAGCGCATCCTTCCCCGGTTCCCGGGTCTTGGCAAGTGCTTCTTCCGAGAGAGTGAGTTCGATGTTCAGATCGCCGCCTTGGGGGTCGGAATAGTCCGTCTGCTTTGCGCACGAAACCGCTAAAGCAAACAAGGCTAGCGTCAGAATAGGTAATATATTGTTTTTTAGCGCCATGGCATTCGATTTATTGTATTTGTTCAATCAGGATATCGGTTTCAGTTCCGGGATATTTTCGCCCTTGGTCGAAACTGCCGCCCGCGTGATCGGGATTGATCCTGACTTTTTTACCGTCTATTGAAATATAGAACTGCGTAGTGCGGCGTTCATTTGCCAGAAAACGTTTGACAGGATCTATTCGTATCCTGTAAGGGGTTGTGCGTGCAATGCCCTGCCAGGCGTATCCTCCGTCCGACTGGAGTTTGAAATCAAGCCCGTTAGTGAGACTGGCTGTCCAGACTGCTCCGGCCGGGGCTGTAAATTCAAAATCGTACAGAGCCGGATCGGTCTGAGAAATTTGCCCTTGCCCGGCGGAGGGATTTGCCGCAGAAAAGGTGAAGACGGGGTCTTCATACGTTATTCCGGAAAGTTCCGTATCCCATTCCAACACGTCTATGCGCAGGAACAACATATCGTTGGGTTCCCCTATCACCGCCTTTACCCGGTACACCCGGTTACGTTCCAGATCGTACAGGCCGGCCTTGTTTTTCAAATATCCGCAATAGGTCACAGGAGCCCCGTTTATTTTTACATGCAGCAGAAAATGCGGGGATGAGGATTCATCCGGAAGCGCAGCCCCCGGATCGTCTTCGCCCGAAATATGCTGATAGCTGTAAAAAGATTTCTCGGCATCGGCCGGAGTAAGGCCCGCATAATCCGTATCATTCGGCACGACGGCGAGGTATTTTCCCGCTGCCGGGGTGTATGTTTCCATGCGCCGGATCGATCCCAGGGGCATAACAGGGCTTTGATACTGCGCATTACTGCGGATTACCTGATTGCAGAAGTCTACCGAAACTAATTCCACCATATCACCGGTCAGTTCGGCCGCTTTGTATATGTGCAGGTCTACCCGGCCCACGAGCCGTTCCATTTCCAGGGTGGCCGTCACGGATGTCCCCGTCATATCTACCTCTTTTTTCCCGATCATCGGCAGATCGTCCGCAGAGAAAGCTGTAGAACTTATTTCCAACGCATCAAGAGTAGATTTGGGTGTGTTCTCCGCCAACGTTGCCGTTTGCCCCGCCACGCTGAAATGATGATTGGCATAATTGGCAAAGGTATAGACGGCTTTTTTATCTGCGGTAACCCGTACGGACCGGGTGTAGCTGGGGGCTGATGTTTCCGGGGCAAAGCTCGTTTTCAGTTCGGAAAATTCCAGATCGCCGTTCTGATGGTTGAATACATAGACGGCAAGGTTGGTAAATTCGTTTTCTTGGCCTATTACCAGATCGTCGCTTCCGCCGCTGCGGGTAGTAAACGTCAATCCCAATTCGGCGTCCAGAGGCATATCGTTATTCCCGGCGGTTTTGCTGCACGCAAACACCAACGGGAACAAGAGGAATAATATAGCTGCCGTACTGGACAAATGATTCTTTTGCATGGGGTCTTTATTTTTGTTCCGGATCGATACTTCCCTCTTCCCAAGGGGCTATCTCTACCGAGGTGTTGTTAAACCGAAAGCGTATGGCTATTTCCGCTTCGTCCTTGTCATCTACCGAAATAGCGTGTTCATTCATAAAATCGGCCAAACGAACGGTTTTGTAACACACCGTTCCGCCAACATTTGATAGTTTCAGCTCAATATCGTTCTCGTCCGAAAAACGGAAAGCATATACGGTTGCCGTATAACTCCCGGCCTGTGTATCATAGGACAGATCGGGGCGGTAGATGCTGGTCAGCGAAGCGGTACTTACCCCGTCAAATCCCATTTGGGGATGCAGATTGCTCACGTCCATTTCAACAGGCGTCCCCGGCGACTTGGTATCAGTCGGAGCAGCAGCCCCCATAATGTGTATGCGCAGAGGAATATAAGCTTGTTGGAACCTCATTTCTTCGTGGCGGTACTCGCTTTGGACAACCGTTATTTTTTTGCTGGCATAATACAGACGATCGTTTTCCTGTTGAATGACCGGATTACCTGCATAATATTCCCCATTGCCCAATGTAGCAGCCGATAAGGTTCCTGTTTCACGGGCTTCCGTACAATCGGTGATATTGGTCCAGGCCACCAAATAATATTCCCCATCGGGTAAATTGAGATTCATGCCTTTATGGACCGACAATGCCGCATTATCCTTGGTACGGCTCATGACCAGATTGCCTGCATTATCGTAGACGAACAGGGTGACCTGATCTGTTTTATCGACAAACCGACAAGCCTGTTCAGGACTGTCACCGTAGTAACAGAACGAAATTTGCGTGCGGTCACAGTCTTCTCCGGTTCCGTCATCCCGAATGCATCCCGATAAGGTAAAAGCCAAAAGCAGGATAATAATATGATGGTATCCTTTCATTTTCGATGAACATGTATCTGTTAATAAAAGGGGGGAGGTGCCCCCCCCCAACAACTCAAATAATAAGGCAATGATTATCGCTGCTGAAATTCAGGATCGATGTCCTCTTCCAGCCAATCGGCGATGACGACTTTGAGTAATATGTTGTAAGCCACCGGATTGATATCGGTATGCATAAATTGCGGCTCAATCTCAATGCTGACGTTATATATCTTGCCGGCTTCAAAGACCACATCGGTCCCTGCGCTGGTATAGTTCATTATGTTGACGTATTTCGCCAAAGGCAGCAGACTGGGATTGTAGGCATCGTGGTTGTCGCTCGTGATGGTCGCAGCGGTCACGCCGCCCAGATTCAAATGCAGGTTCGGAACCTGGCCGGGGAAAAAGTTGAATGCGAAGCACTTCTTGTCGTCCGGATCGGCCGGCGTATTAAACTCAGCCAGATCATAAGGCGTATAAGCTCCGGCAGACCATTGATTGTAGCTGGCAAAAGCCGCTTCATCCGTTTCGGTCGCATCTGCCCCGAAGAGCCATTTGCCTTCCTTGACTCTGTCAAAAGCAGTCGTATTTTTCATCAGAGAGGCAGTCACGGCCGATCCGTTGAATTGCTTGTAGAAATTATTAAGGTAAACACCCAATAATTCTCCGTCCAACCCAGTCCATTCGATCGAAGCCGTTTCTCCGTTGGAATTGTTGGTCACTGTTTCGGTCCCGCTTTCCACAAAAGATACGGTCTTGATCTGAATGCGGGCCATAACCGGTTTGATAGTCACAGAGCCCGTGTAGGTATATATATTCTCCTGGTTCGCATTTTCGACGGTTATGCCGAATGACGACAGGGCAGCACTCCCACTGTAGAGCACTTTGCTTCCCTGCTGTTGGTCAAAAGTGCAGGCAACCGTTACGGCATCGCCAACTGCGCCCGTGACATACGTTTCACCGCCTTTTTTATAGTTCCCGTAAATAGCCACATCCGACGCATCGGCACCTACGTTGGAAATAAGCAGACCGGCATCGGTAAGCTTATCCCAGTCGGATCCCCCCGTCAGGTCTTTATTGACCTCTACTTTCTTTAAGATCTTCCCGCCCGGATTGGTCACGAAGATGACAATATTGTCCACATCGGCTGTTTTGGAAAGAATATCCGAAGGCGAAGAAGCTCTCGTTTTCATTTCTCCCATAGATATGACCACATGCCGGCCCGAGTTCACAGCATCGGTATCCTGACCCGTTTCTTTGGAACACGAAGCCAACAGCCCTAAACTCAATACTGCTGTAAATAAATAGCTTAATCTTTTCATGTTAATGTCCATTAAAATAATATTAGATAAACTTTGTAATGCTGGCAGGGTTAAGTTTCTCGGGTTTCAACCGGCTTTTACTTTGCCCACCATTCTTAATACAACCTCAACGACAAAACATATAGGCCTGTTTTAGCCTTTTTATCAGCTAATTACGCAAAAAACAGGGGGCTGTTTTCGTTTTTTGAAAAAGACGCGGCGGCGGAGAAAGGCGAAGTTTCGAAAATCGGTTTGCGCGTCAAAAAAACATTGTAATTTCAGTTACACCCGTCCTTTTACGGCGAGGTATTTTTTTGAAGAATTTGTTCCAGCATCCTGCTCGTTTGGCACCATCGCAGGTTCTGGCAGATTCGGGGGAGAAAAATAAACTATCGGCATGGACCAATAAGGCTTCCGGAATGTCATTGGCTGGTTTCTGCGCTTCTTCGGGCGCGCTTGCAGTAATACGGGGAAAGATGATGATGAAGGACGGTCGGCATTATTTATAGTAAAAAAAGCCGCGCCCCGAAAAAACAAACCCAAGCCTGCCGGTAGAACCTCATTCAGAAAAGAAGAGGTTTATTTAGTTTCTTGTGATAATAACTCCTGAACAATGAGAATATCAGCTGGAGCAAACTGTATGTTTTTTAAATCTTTGGCGCCAACCCAATCAGCCGCATCGTGATCGGCCAATTTTGTTGGCTTTTCTACTAAACGGCATTTCAATGCAATTAGTTCAATTATAAATGTATCATAAGTATGGATGACCGTGGTAAAATGATTTAGAGGCACAACTTTCATTCCAAGCTCTTCGTCCAATTCTCTGATTAATGATTCTTCAAAGGATTCCCCTGCCTCAATTTTTCCACCTGGGAACTCCCAATATCCCCCCATAGACTTTTCTGGCTTTCTTCGGCAAATAAAAATTTTATCTCCCTTATATATGATACCACAAACAACTTTAATTGTATCCATGAATTGATCTATGATATTTCAAGTTCGATAATTGAATTTTATGATCGTCGTGGCGTTTCAAGGTGCCTTCAGCTTCTCCAATCAATTTATAATCATCCTTTATTGAAAAACATCCTCGATCAAACATAACATGATGGTTGGGACAGAGGCATAATAGGTTGTCTGGACTATCATCCCCATTATGGGGAATTCCAAGAGGCTTAATATGGGCTCCTTCAGCATATCTGCCTGATTTCGTTTTTATTGTGGAACCACACACCTGGCATTCATAATTATATAATTCCTTGATATCGTGTGCCATTTTAGTATCTCGGACTATTCGGACAATAGTTCCCTCTTTTCTTTTTTTCTCTTTCTTCTTGTAGTCAAGTTTTATATTTTTTGGAATTTCTCTTCCTTCGTTTACTCCACTATATTCAAGCCTAAATCTACAAATCTTATAACCACTTTTTCCTATTTCTTGCCAGGCTTCGACAACGCTATATAATCCAGCGTAAACATATCCCTCTTTAGGTGAAAGTTCAGATTTGTGCATATATCCCCTAATCACTCTAATGGGTAATCCCTCATCCATACTTTTACGAAGCCCTGCATTGCCTTGACTTTCCCACGATTGATCTTTTATTTGCTTTTTAGTATTTGGATCATTCCCGCCTTCTCCTGTATATATGATAATATTACCAAAATCTTGATCATCTTCATATCCTCCAGAGAGAACGATTGCTGCTGTTCCTTCTTCTGCATTCCCATCTATTCCTCGGCCCCAGTTGCGATGAAAACTTGAAGGCATCATTTCCTGCCTACTATCAAACCAATGTCCTTCATCTATTCCTGCAATTTCACCAAAGATTATTGGTCTAACGCCTTTTGCCTTTTTCTTCAATTCATTTGAATTCATATGATGAGATATATTGTATGTAAATATACAAATTCTCGTAATGAATGCTTCGTTAATAAAAGAGTTCTATCGACCCAATAATGTTTACAGTCAATCTTCTTAAAATGATAAAAAAGAAATAGAGAATACTTTAAGGGATAGCCCTTTGCCTTGTTCAAAAAAGCATGCCCGGCAGACTATAAAACAAAAAAGTAACCATCAAAAAAAAATGCCGGGCATGCGGTCCAGACCTAAAAACGGGATGTCGCTTTCTGTCCGATGGGATCCGTGCCTGGCGGAAATGAAGAGGCGCGGAACAACATCTGAACTACCCGTCATCAGGTTTTCGACGACCTTTCCTCAGGTAGAAAATGCTGCCCACGCCCTAAACTGGTTGTTAAGGGCAGGCAGTCGCATTTTCTTACTCCGGAGGAAGTCAAGTGTCGAAATTTGATGACCAGAGGTAAGAAGCAACTGCTTGCTTTTCGTTTTGTAACGCGCTGTGTGGCGTTACAAAGTTATGTGTTTTTACTTCATTGGCGTTTGATTAATCGTATCTACTGACAAATATAGCAAACAAACCATATATGGTTTGTTAATATTTTTGATTTACACAAAATATTTCGTGTTTCTATCGGGAAATAGAAAGCAATATTTCTTAAATGCTTGTCAAATGCGCCTAAAACGCTATTCTGGAATAGTGGATTATTTGTAACTTCTAAAAGGAGCGGGGCGTATTAGAAAAAACGAAAACACACCCAAATATGGGAGAATATAGCGAATTGACATCATCCTTAATTAAACTTCTTAATGACGAACTGGTCAAAGAAGGGGGCACTGTCATTATAACAGAAAAAGATGATGTGGCTGCCGCCAGTTTTGGCGAATTACTCAAGGAATTGAGAAAGAAACGAAAAATCTCACAGGCAGAATTGGCGAAGTTGGCCGGGGTGGGGGTAAATACAATTATTGGTATTGAGAAAGGAACCCGAAATCCGACTGAGGTGATGATGAAAAAGATAATCCATGCATTTGATTTGGACTTTATCTACCTGACAAAGAAGAAATAATATCCCGCGATATGAAAACAGAGAAGACACCCCACCGCGACCCCAATCCGCATTATGACGGTACGGACCGGCTCACCGCCGAAGGACGCAGCGAATTGGCCGATTCGGAGTTCGGAATTCCGGCAAAACGCGAATTCCCTATGCCCGATGCCGAACATGTCCGTGCGGCAGAATCGCGGTTCCATTTCGCAGCCGATGAAGACAAGCCGGAGTTGGCCCGCCGGATACTGACGAAAGCCCGTGAATTCGGGGTGGATGTCGAAAGCCCGAACGTGCTGGAATGGGCCAATAAATAAAAGGTGCGAATCTGACTGATATTCATTTCATAACCAAAATCCCGCCGAATGGCGGGATTTTTCGTTCTTAGGCTTACTTGGTTTGTTCCGCTCCCTCAACTTTTCCATATCGCGCCCCACGTTGGAAATGGCGATCTTCGCATAGTGCTGTGACATCCGGATATTCGTATGGCCGGACATAGAGCTGGCCGTTTCGATGGACACGTCCAAAAATGAAAAACCCTGAAAATCCGTTGATTTCAGGGTTTATAAAATTAAAGAGCCTTTGGCTCCGCGGAGAGAGAGGGATTCAAACCCGCCTCCTCTTTATCTTGCATTTCAGCTTATTAGCAATCAAAACATCTACACAGGTATCCTTTTAGTAACTTTTGAGCGCTTATAATTCCCCGAAATGTCACCGTATGTCAACCTATCTCCAGAGACAAATATATCGCAGTTTTCTGGATTTCACAACATCAAATTACATCAGAACGCAACTTGATTGACAATGCCTATAAACGCCTATTTTGTAGTTATTTACGGTTTTTTCACTCCCTTATATGTAAAAAAGGCAACCAATAGCTGGAATACACCCCCTGCATTAAATAACTATCCGGCTGGCAGATGCGGAAAAACCAATCATACGCCCGGCAAAAATCCTTTTCGACTTGCTGTATCTATCCCCGTTTTACAATACGGAGCAAGAAATGGAAGAATTGCGGCTCGACGAGGATTTCATGCAAAACAACCTGGATTGCGAGCGCATGGGAGCCTATTGGAGCGCTTCGGCAATAAAGTCCTCGATAAAAGAGTGAAATTATTAGAAAACACATACAGATGATACAGTTAGACCCGATAAAGAACTACTCTACTTCCCGGCTAATCTAAGGGATAACGCCTCGTCTCAAAAGCATATGCTCAAAGATATATCTGCAACTAATGATTCTGGATTATCTGTCGGGTATGCCCTATATTCGAAAGATTACTTTTATTAGGGAAACGGATTTACGTTTGGTCAAAGGCATAGATCTATTATCCGAATATCTGGATTTCGATTGCAAAGGACTGACGCTGGAAGAATTTATCGAAATGACCGATGGAGTATTAACATTCCTTATACGAAATGGAATGAACGCGGAGGTGAGGGACAAAGAGAATCCGAAGTTAAAAGCCTTCCGGCGCAATATCCATTTCCCGGGGTTGTGGTTCGATCTGGGGCTGTCGGGACATCGGGACGAGCGCTTTCTGATAAAGGTAGAAAGTCAGGACCAGCAAATCACCTACAAGCCTGAGTTGGCCCAAATCAAGGGTTGCGGTTTTTTCTTCCCCTTTCCCGTGCCATCGGACGGGGTAGTATGCTCAATGAAAATATCGGCTATGCTATCCCGTGGGAAAGGCCGTGATTTTTATGACGTTATGTTTCTGCTGTCACAGGCAAAACCGGAATATGATTTTTTGGCTGCAAAACGGGCATTCACAACCTGGAAGAATTGAAAATAGCATCGGCAGAAATTCTTCAAAAGATCGACCTAAAGAGGAAACAAAAAGATTTCGAGCATTTATATTCAATAAAATGAACAGCAGACGTATCCTTGGAATCGGACAATTCATTCAGGATTTGAAACCGTAGAGGGCGGCTGTTAATTCGATAGGCAGTACAATCTTGTGAACTGTTCATTTTAATTATTCGAACTAACAGTTCACAAGATTCGCAATTTATACCTTTTTGAGTATAATTGAGTGGAAAAAACCAATATTATACCTAAATGGGTATAAGTTGGAATCATATTATCCAATGTATTCCAAAGTCATGCTTTTTGCTGTTTATGGGCCACAGAGGAAGGTATACGGCGCTGATTACGAGGTGTCTCGTATTTGGTGATCCAGCAAGAACGGATCAAATAGACCTGCCAGGACTCTCGCATAAAATCGAGATGAAAAACCTGCAAAAAAATGTTGATCTCGGAGAAAATCAAACCTCTTTAAACCCCATCCATTGCCGGATAACAACTCTTAGCTCTTATCAAGCTTCAACTTTAGGGGCTCATTTTCCTCCGTTTTTAAGGGGTCATCTTAGGCGCTTTTTACTGAAAAATAAAGCATTATTTCTTGTGATGCGCTATCAACTCTCGTAAGCATTCGTCTGTGCTTTTTGTCACGCGATCTTTGAGCCGTTTCTTGATTTGGCTAATTTGGTAATAATACTTTCCTCCCAGACAAGTAAACGTGATCTTTCCATTCTTCCTTAACCGCTGTAACGTTCGTTCGCTGATCTTCAGAAAATCGCAGACTTCGCGACTGTCCACCCAACCCTCATCTTCGTTCTCAACCTCCGGGCGTTCCATTGAATACACATATCCCGACAACACATCCAGTTTCTCCATCAGTTGCTTAAATGCCTTTGATTCTATAGTTATGACTTCCATAGGTTGATATTGTTCTCGTGAAAATTACGCCCGATTCATAATAAGAAATAGGCGGGAAATGACTCAATCGGTTAAATTAATGGGTGATTTTGGAAAATTCACATTGGACGAAAGTGTACCCTCAATAAATGATCTATTCATTCTAAAACACAAGGATTCCCAAACTTATTTTTGTAATTTTGTAAACTAACTTCAATAAAATATGTTTGAACAGGCTTTCAATAATATAGATAATATTTTGCGTAAGGATGATGGTTGCGGAACAGAATTGGATTATGTAGAGCAATCATCATGGGTACTTTTCTTGAAATACCTTGACGATCTTGAAATAGATAAAGCACAAGAGGCCACATTAAAGAAACAAAAATATTCTCCCATAATTGAAGGGAAATACAAGTGGTCCGAGTGGGCAGCCCCTCACATGCAAGATGGAAAGCCGGATCATAATAATGCACTTACGGGGGACGATTTGATTGACTTCGTGAATGGAGAGCTATTCCCCTATCTAAAAAGTTTTCGCGACAGAGCAGAGTCTTCCGATACGATTCAATACAAAATCGGTGAGATATTCGGAGAACTCCGAAATAAACTGACCAGCGGCTACAACCTGCGGGAAATGCTCTGGTTAATTGATGAAATGAGATTTCATACATCTTCCGATAAACATGAAATGTCCCATCTTTATGAGAGCCGCATTAAGCGTATGGGTAACGCCGGTCGTAACGGAGGTGAATATTATACTCCCCGCCCCCTCATACGTACCATGATAAAAGTTATTAAGCCCGAAATAGGGGATACGATTTACGATGGTGCCTGCGGATCGGCCGGTTTTCTGTGCGAAGCCTTTATGTACCTGTACGATAAAGCGAAAAGCACGGCCGACATGGAACAACTCCAGAAACGGACCCTCTACGGCAAAGAGAAAAAAGGGCTGGCTTATATCATAGCCATCATGAACCTGATTCTTCATGGAGTCGAAGCTCCCAACATTATCCATAAGAATACGCTCTCTGAGAATTTGGCCGAAGTACAGGACAAAGACAAGTTCAAGATCATCCTTGCTAATCCGCCTTTCGGGGGAAAAGAACGCGATGAAGTCCAGCATAACTTTCCCATTAAGACCAGTGAAACGGCCTATCTGTTTTTGCAGCATTTCATGCGATACCTCGAAGCCGGAGGCCGGGCTGCAATCATTATAAAGAATACGTTTCTGAGCAACACGGATAATGCTTCCATTGCATTACGCCGCAAACTGTTGGAAGATTGTAACCTTTATGCCGTACTCGACCTTCCTTCCGGCGTTTTCACAGGAGCCGGGGTTAAAACGGTCGTTCTGTTTTTTGAGAAAGGACATGCAACCGATAAAGTGTGGTACTACCAGTTTGCACCCGAGCGGAACCTGGGCAAGACCAACCCCCTGACAGAGCTGGACCTCGCGGATTTTGTCTCATTGCAACCCAAACAGAAAAGCAGCCCCAATTCATGGAGTATAAAAGTGTCGGACCTTGATCCCGACATCTTGGATTTGTCGGTTAAGAACCCGAATCGAACCGACGACGTAGATTTGCGTACCCCCGAAGAAATAATCAGTGAGATGCATACCCTCAACCGCGAAAGCGATGTTTTGTTGAAAGAAATAAAGGCACTGTTATGAAAGAGGAGTGGAAAAAGGTTCAACTAAAAGACTTATGCGAACTTCGCTATGGGAAAGCATTAGCTTCCGGTGAGAGATCGGCAGATGGAAAATACCTTGTGTTTGGTGCAAATGGTCCAATAGATAAAACACATAAAGCGCACTACAATAAGCCATCAATCATAATAGGTCGAAAAGGAACGGCTGGAGCTCTTCAAATTAGCTATGCTCCTTTTTATCCATTAGATGTAACATATTATACCGTTTTTGACGATCAGAAAATCGACATTCAATTTCTTTATTATTTGTTGTTATCTAAAGATTTAACAAGTTTATCAAAAGGGGTAAAACCTGGAATAAATAGAGATGATGTTTATTCATTATCCGTTTCTTATCCGACTTTAGTTGAACAGAAAAGAATTGTCGCCATTCTCGATGACGCATTTGTCAAAATCGACAAGATCAAACACAATGCAGAAAGGAATATCGAAAACCTTGCGCTTCTATGTAATCGGCTCACAAACAATATATTTGAGGCAATTGAAGGAGAAATATCACCCCAAAAGATGGGTGAAGTTTGTCATTTCATAAGAGGCCCCTTCGGGGGGAGTCTCAAAAAGAATTGTTTTAAGTTGTCTGGTTATGCTGTTTATGAACAGCAACATGCTATATATGGGAAATTAAATTTCAGATATTTTATTGACAGTGACAAATATATAGAAATGAATCGATTTGCCGTTCTGCCCGGAGAAATAATAATGAGTTGCTCGGGAACGCTAGGAAAAATGTATATAATACCTCAAGATGCTCCCAAAGGCATCATAAATCAAGCATTATTAAAGCTGACGCCCAAAGACAATCTCAATAATCAATATTTGATGTATTGGATGCAGAGTCAGAGATTCCAGAATGCTTTACAGTTACATTCTAAAGGAGCTGCTATTCAAAATGTCGCATCTGTAAAAATTTTAAAAGGAATTCCAATTCATGTGCCTTCTATTGATAATCAGAAAAGTATAGTTATTAAGATCATGGCTATTGAAGACAAAAATGTACAGCTGAAAATTAACTATCAGCGCACTATAGATTACTGCAATACCATAAAAAACATTATCTTAGCAAAAGCATTCAACGGGGAACTGTAACCGCATGAACGAAGCTCAGACATGCCTCGAAAAAGTTGTGCCCAGCATGGAAGCTGCCGGGTGGGGAAAGGTCGGGAACAGCCGCATCCTTACTCAGCAGAACATTACCAAAGGTAAAATACAGGGCACCAGAAGAGAGAGGCCTCTTATAGCCGATTATATCCTCAGCTATAAAGGGTCTAAGTTGGCTATTGTCGAGGCTAAGAGTGACGAAAAGCATGTCGGTGAGGGCGTAATGCAAGCCAAGTTGTATGCCCGGATGATGGGAATCCGTTTTACATTCGCCACTAACGGAGATGAGATCTACGCCATCGACATGGATACGGGCGAAGAAGGTCCCTGCGATAATTACCCGTCACCGGATGAATTATGGGGTAAAACCTTCGGTTACACGACCGACTACTGGCGCGACACATTTAATGAGCAACCATTCTATACGTCAGGAGGCAAATCCCCGTATTATTTTCAGGAAGCTGCCGTCAACCGGGTCCTCGAAGGTATTGCTGGAGACAAAAACCGTTTGCTCCTGACCTTGGCAACCGGAACCGGCAAAACATTTATCGCCTTCCAGATCGCATGGAAACTCTTCCAAACCCGCTGGAATCTGGCCAAGAACAATCTGCGTCCGCGTATTTTATTTCTGGCAGACAGAAATATACTTGCCGATCAGGCATTTAATGGCTTCGGAGGTTTTCCAGACGATGCGCTGGTCAGGATCAGCCCCAAAAGCATAAAGAAGAAAGGCCGCGTTCCAACTAACGGGAGCGTTTTCTTCACCATATTTCAGACATTCCAGACAGGCGACGGTAAACCCAACTTCGGCCAATATCCACCTGATTTCTTTGACTTCATTGTCATAGACGAATGCCACAGAGGCGGAGCAAAAGACGAAAGCAATTGGCGTTACATCCTCGAATATTTCTCTCCGGCAGTTCAATTAGGTTTGACCGCGACACCCCGCAGGGATGTTAATGCCGATACATATAACTATTTCGGCGAGCCAGTTTACACATATTCCCTCAAACAAGGTATCGAAGAAGGCTTTCTTACCCCGTTCCGTCATGTCAAGATGCAAAGTAATATCGATGATTACATCTATCAGCCGGATGACGTTGTCCTAAGCGGAGAAGTAGAAGAGAGCAAGACGTACACCGAAAATGACTTCTATCAGGGTAACATAGAAATACGTGCAAGAGATGTCGCCCGGGTTAAAGAATTCATGCAGTACATCGGGAAGCATGAAAAAACGCTAGTGTTTTGTTATAATCAGCCCCATGCTGCTGCAATCCGAGATATTATCAACCAAGAAAGTAAAAGCAGAAATCCATTTTACTGTGTCAGGGTTACAGCAAACGACGGCGAAACAGGAGAAAAATACCTGCGTGAATTTCAAGATAATGAACGGACCATTCCCACCATCTTAACAACTTCCCATAAATTATCGACCGGTGTAGACGCATTAAACATACGGAATATAGTTTTGTTACGTCCCATACACTCTATCGTGGAGTTCAAACAAATTATAGGGCGTGGGACAAGGCTATATGACGGCAAACATTACTTTACCATTTATGATTTTGTAAAAGCCTACGAAAAATTCAACGACCCCAGCTGGGACGGAGAGCCGGTATGTACCAAGTGCGGAAATACTCCATGCACATGCAAAGGCGGCTCTAAATCACCGACGCCCCCATGCCCGGTATGCGGCGAGAGACCATGCACCTGCGACAAAGACCGAACATGTAAAGAGTGCGGCAACGACCCCTGCACCTGCCCACCTAAAGAGAAACTGAAAATTGCACTTTCAGACGGTCGCGTCCGCCAGATAAGGCACATACGGAGTGACCTGTTTTGGGTTGACGGGAGGCCTGTTACTGCGGAACAATTCCTAGAGACCCTTTTTGGAAAGCTTCCCGAATTTTTCAAGGACGAACAGGAATTACGAACATTATGGTGTGATCCCACAACAAGGGAAGGATTATTGACTAAGATGCAGGACGCGGGCTATGGTATAGAAGTTCTCAGGGAAGTACAGAAATTGATAAATGCAGAAAAAAGCGATCTTTTCGATGTCCTTGAATATATAGCATATGCAACCACGCCGATTGAGCGTTCCGAACGCGCTGACTTTGCCGCATCTCATTTGTATCCCGTATTATCCGCACAACAAAAGGATTTCATTGATTTTATTTTAAATAAATATATAGAAGCAGGTGTTACAGAACTATCTTTTGAAAAACTACCTGTGCTTTTACAAATGAAATTTGGATCGGTTAACGAAGGAATAAACGAGTTGGGGAGCATTGAAAACGTGCGTGAAACATTCCTGACTTTTCAAAGATACTTATACCAGTCAGCAATATAGCAGTTTGGACCCTTGATTTTGCTATGTTCCTATGCAAATGTTAATTCGCAACATTCTTTCCACATATTTGTAGGTTATAACTGTATGAACATAAAGAAAGCCCTGCCTATAAAATAGACAGGGTTTAGATTTTGGGGTATTGTTATATATCGTTATTAATTTATCCAATCTTCGTAACTATGCCAACTTTACTCTTCCATGTGATTGAGATTGTAAGACGGTGACGTCCGTTTGAATAATTCGGCTTTGAGGTTGTCGAAAGAAAAGATTTGCTGTTCCATAAGACCACTAGTGATATCAACGATCATTTCGAAACGCTTGACCACTCTTTGACGAGATATCGCCAGGTCTTTTCGACGGCTCACGAAAAAACGAGCCCAATCGTATGTTGATGATGACTCCCCGGTTGAATAGTACTTTGACTTTCGGTGATAAATCACACAAATTCGAATAGGGAAACACCTTCTCACATTTTCGATTCTCATATCCAATACTGGTCTAATACTGATACCATCTCTTTTAAACAGGTACATAATTCTGTGTTTTACTGTTAAACATCCGTAATTGAAAGAGTTGCACTCTTACAATGAGGAATAGAGGAAACAGCAGAAAATGGTTTACAATCGTTCGATTATTTTCGAATATTGTTCGCAGAATAAGATCACGATGTTCTTGACTCTTAGCAAAAAACCATGATCATTGCATTTTTGTTCGTATGGAAACAGTTATAAACAAATGCAAATAAAAATGAATCCAAGCCCAATACCTACATAAAAAAACAGGGCAAAATGTTGCATTTTTTTGTCCTGTTTTGTATTTTTTAATTAACGACCCTCTGATTATGAGTCAGGTTCGTATATTGTTCGTATATTATTAGAATTACAAGTTGCTCATAAATAGACTAATGTATTCTTTTTGGAACTAGAAAGGTGCCTGGAATTAATTTTGTTTGGCGTATTTTTGAGGCACATTCTGGAGGCACCTGATATAAATGCCTCCGGTGTTCAAACCCCTCAAAAACATAAAATGAAATCCCATTTACATTGCATTTCCGCTACAATCCGGCCTGACTACAGACGGCTATTAAAAAGTGGAGAATTTCACCTGAGACTTTTTCTCTACCAGAACCCGAAATCAAAAAAGAGCTATCCGACCAACATTAAAGTCACCCCAGACGAATGGTCGAAAATCAATTCCGAAACCGCTTATCCAACCGTGCGACAAAAAAAAGATCACGTGCTGGAAATACTGTCCAAGGCCCGAAAACTCATTCGGGTCCTAAGTGAAGATTTTTCGTTCGATGATTTTGAGGAACACATGTTCGGAACCGCCCGAAAAAATAAATATGATGTCACTGATGCTTACGCCACCTTTCAGGTCAAAATAGAGCAACTGAAAAAAGAAAATCGCGTCGGGACGGCCAAGATTTACGAGAACGTCATGGCCTCTTTGCAGTGTTACCGAAAACATCTGAAATTTCACCAGATAACCACGAAATTCCTCTATAAGTACGAACAAATAATGTTGGACAGCGGCTGCAAGAAGTCGACCGTCGGAATCCGGATGCGACATTTGAAAGCTATTGTGAATATGGCTAAGCGTGCAGGAGTGATTTCTTCCTTCGATTACCCATTCGGCCGCCGCGCCCACAATAAATACGAAATTCCCTCATCGCGCCGAAAGAAAAAGTCTCTGCTCCACAGTGAACTCATGCTAATCAAGAACTACCGGTCAACCGAAAAAGAAGAATGGGCAAGAGATATGTGGCTGCTGAGCTTTTATTGCAACGGGATGAATATGAATGATATTTTCAATTTGAAATGGAGCAATGTCGACAATGATTTTCTCTACTTTATCCGGGAGAAGACCAAGTATATGTGTCGCAGGGAAGAGAATGTCGAAATCTTCCTGACCCCAGAAGCTAAACAAATCATCGATCGCTGGGCTGTGTGCAGCAAAAAGAATAAGGATGCCTATCTGTTCGGTATCTTCGATGAAACGATGACCGCCGAAGATAAAGTTACAGCAAACAGATTCGCTTTACGTGTGATTAACAATACGATGAAACGTATCGCCAAGATACTCAACATCGAAAAATGCGTTACTTCGATGGTCGCCCGTCATACCTGGGCGACCATATTAATGCATAATGGCGTCCCGATTCCCTACATATCTAAAGGATTGGGACATACTAGCGTGTTGACAACAGAGAATTATTTAGCGGATTTCGAGCAACAGTATAAACGGGATATTGGCAACATATTATCGACTGCAACGGCAACGTGAATCAAATCACTTCAGTTTTGCCGAGTCGAGTATTGCTGAGTTTTTCGGCAAGACTATCCATCTCATCGCTAACGGTTTTATCGACAATACGGGCATAGATCTGGGTCGTACTGATCTTGGTGTGGCCGAGCATCTTGCTGATCGATTCGATCGACACACCGTTCGCATAAGTGACCGTCGTGGCGAAAGTATGCCGCGCGAGGTGCGAGGTTACACGCTTTTCGATCCCGCAGGCCGAGGCGATCTCCTTTAGGTAGAGGTTGTACTTGGCATTGCTCATCACCGGCAGCAGGAAATCCCCATCGCGTGTAGCTTCATATTTTCGGATGATGGAGAGCGGAATATCGAGCAATTTGACTTTCAACGGAGTCCCAGTTTTAATGCGGTGCGTTTCGATCCATTGGTTACCGTCGTCATCCATTACAATGTGTTTCTCGGTCAGCGCAGCCGTCGTCGAGTAATCGAAGCCAGTGAAGCAACAGAACAGGAAGATGTCGCGCACCTTTTCCAATCGTTTACTGTCGGGCGTGAAGTCAAGAATGGATTCCAATTCGGCTTTGGTCAGATAGCCCCGGTCTTTCTTGACCTTTTTGAGTTGGTGGCCGCAGAACGGATCGCGCGACATCTGGCCGTTGCGGAAGCACATCGTGGTAATGCGTTTGAAAATACGCATCAGCTTCTCGGATGAGTTAGTGTCGAGCCGGTATTCGGTTTTGAGGTAAGCCTCGAAATCGAGAACAAAGTTCTGGTCTACTTGCCCGAGCAGAATATCGGTTTTCTTGAGTTTGACTTTCAGAAACTCCTGAAGCCGGCGATAAGTCAGGTCGTATTTATTGAATGTGGATTGAGCGAGGTCGATCCCGATCAGTTTTTCTTGGCGGTCGTTGAACTCAGTAAAGACATCCAGTAGTGTGTTGGTTTTGACATTGGTTCCGAGAAAGGCATCCTTTATCATGTGGGCAGTGACAACCTCGTTAGCCTCGGCCAGTCGATGATAATGTGTGATAATTTGCCCTTTGACGCTGTCAAGATAACGGTTCAATTGGAGAGCATCTTTTGTTTGTCCGGTGGCTTTACCGGCCTTGGGATCCCAGATGTCTGGCGATACATCAACTTTAAGGCTGAATTTTACTTTGTCACCATCGAGAGTGATACGCGCTTGTAGGGGAACTCGACCGTTCTCTTTTTTCTTTTCCCATCTTGCATAGAAGAGGATTCTGAATGTACTGTTCATAGTTTACCTGTCATTTAATTAAGATTAGGTAAACCGATTCAAAACAGTTTAAAACAAGTAATTGTCTGATGAACAACAATTAGCAAGGGTAAGTGTCCCCCTTTTGCGTCTCAACTGTCCCCCCTGAAGGGTTATTTTCTTCAAGGGGTACAGTTATGGAACACTAAGTTGTCCGAAAATGGCTTTTCGGTGTCTGCCGATGTCTTGGGAGAAGGTATGAAAAAACCCTCTGAAACATCGTTTCAAAGGGTTTTCTGACTTTTTGGCCCGACAGCGCCTTTTACTGTCTTGGCCTCTGGAGCGGAAAACGGGGCTCGAACCCGCGACCCCGACCTTGGGAAGGTCGTGCTCTACCAACTGAGCTATTTCCGCAATCTGACTTTTCCCATACCGTGTATGGGATTGCAAATATAAAGAGCCGAAAGTTTACAACCAAAAAATTTCCAGGGATATTCCCTTATCAATTTTTGGCGAATCACAGTGCCGGCGATCAGATAAGCAGCTCGAAAAGCGTCAGATTATCGTTGATATACTGATACTTGATCCCCTGTTGCTGCATACGTTCCACCAGCGACTGGTAGTCTTCTTTTTTCTGCAGCTCGATGCCGATCATTGCAGGGCCTTTTTCACGGGCCGTTTTTTTCTTGTACTCGAAGAATGTGATATCATCCGTAGGACCTAACACATCGCTTACAAAACTCTTCAATGCCCCGCTCCGCTGAGGAAAACGAACAATGAAGTAGTGTTTAAGCCCCTCGTACAACAGCGAACGCTCCTTGATCTCCTCCATCCGGGTGATATCGTTGTTACTGCCGCTGACGATGCACACGACATTTTTGCCCTTTATCTCATCCTTGTAAAAATCGAGCGCACTAATGCTCAAAGCCCCGGCCGGTTCGACTACGATGGCATCCGAATTGTAGAGCTTGAGAATCGTGGTGCATACCTTGCCTTCGGGTACGGCGCTAATGTCGTCGCATACCCGCTTGCAGAGAGAAAACGTGAGCTCGCCTACGGTCTGCACCGCAGCCCCGTCTACGAATTTGTCGACCTCATCCAGAGTGACCACTTTGCCACAGGCCAGCGAAGCCTTCATGCTCGCCGCACCGGCCGGTTCTACCCCGATGATCTTGGTCGAAGGGCTCATCTGGCGGAGAACGCTTCCCACCCCGGAAATAAGACCCCCGCCGCCCAGCGGCACGAACACATAATCTATCGGTTCTTTTACTTCCTGAATGATTTCCAAACCGACCGTTCCCTGGCCTTCGACGATTTTAGGATCGTCGAACGGCGGAATAAATACCATCCCGTCTTTTTGGCACTGTTCGATCGCTGCTTTATTGGCCGCATCGAACGTATCGCCCGTGAGCACCACTTCCACAAAATCGCCCCCGAACATCTTTACCTGGCCTATCTTTTGTTTAGGCGTGGTGACAGGCATGAAAATCCGCCCCTTGATTCCCAGTTTGCTGCACGAATAGGCTACTCCCTGTGCATGGTTGCCCGCGCTGGCGCAAACCACGCCCCGGGCAGCTTCTTCCTTGGAAAGGGATCTTATTTTGTTGTACGCCCCCCGTATCTTGTACGAACGGACCATTTGCAGGTCTTCGCGTTTGAGCATCACATTGGCTCCGTATTGCTGCGACAGGTTCCTGTTCTTTTGCAGCGGGGTAGGCCCCAGTATCTCGGAGAGGGTCTGTTCGGCCTTCATCACATCGGAAAGGGCCGGAAAATAGTTTTCGTAATCCATGATTCCTTAGTCTTTACTACCACATTCATTTGATCAACCCGGCGATGTAATCCCCTACCGCCTGTGTGCCGGACGGCTTCACGCCTGCCTCGGCGATATCTTCGGTCACGATCCCATCGGCGATCGAACGGACTACCGCTGCACGGATGGCTGCACCTTCTTCCGGAAGGGAGAAAGCATATTCGAACATCATGGCTGCCGAAAGGATAGTCGCTACCGGATTGGCGATGTCTTTCCCGGCCGCCTGCGGATACGAACCGTGTATCGGCTCGAAAAGCGAGGTGTGCACCCCTACGGACGCCGAAGGCAGAAGCCCCAGCGAACCGGTGATCACGCTTGCCTCGTCGGTAAGGATGTCGCCGAACATATTCTCGGTCACGATCACATCGAAATGGGACGGCTGCTGGATAATCTTCATCGCCGCATTGTCGACAAACATATATTCTACCTCGACTTGGGGATAATCCGGGGCTATTTCCTGTACCGTCTGGCGCCACAGGCGTGAAGTAGCCAGTACGTTGGCTTTATCCACTACTGTGAGCTTCTTGCGGCGCCCCATGGCGTAATCGAACGCCAGACGGCAGATCCGCTCGATCTCTTCCCGGGAATAAACGCAGGTATCGTAAGCCGTCTTTCCATCCTCGGAACGTCCTTGCGGACGGCCGAAATACATCCCGCCGGTGAGTTCCCGCAGGAACACGAAATCCGCCCCTTCGACGATCTCCTTGCGGAGCGGCGAACGGTAAAGCAGTGAAGCGAACGGGGAGACCGGGCGTATATTGGCATACAGACCCAATGCTTTGCGCATAGCCAGAAGTCCTTGCTCGGGCCGTACTTTGGCCGAGGGGTCGTTGTCGAATCGCGGATCGCCGATGGCACCGAACAGCACGGCATCGGAATCCATGCACACTTTATGCGTTTGCTCCGGATACGGATTCCCGTATTCATCGATCGCGGCCGCCCCTACCTGGGCATAAGTGTATTTTACGGCATGTCCGAACTTACGGCATACGGCATCCACTGCTTTTACGGCCTGGGCCGTGATCTCCGGGCCTATCCCGTCCCCAGGAAGCACTCCTATCTTAAATTCCATCGTCCGTCGGTTTTATTTCGTTCTTTTCTTTTCAAAATCCTCCACCTTGTCGCGCATGCTAACCAGGTAGTCCACATCATCGTAGCCATTTACCAAGCATTCTTTCTTGTACGCAGTGATCTCGAATCGCTCGCTCCCCATGCCCGGTACGGTAATGGTCTGTGCCGGAAGATCGATGGTTATTTCCACGGAAGGATCGGCCTCGATCGCCCGGAAAATACCCGCTAAAAATTCAGGAGATACCTGTACCGGCAAAAGGCCGTTGTTCAGCGCGTTCCCACGGAAAATATCCGCGAAAAAACTTGACACCACCGCCCGGAAGCCGCCGCCAGAGATAGCCCAGGCCGCATGTTCCCGGCTGGAGCCGCAGCCGAAGTTCTTCCCGGCGACCAGCACCTTTCCTTTGTATGTCCCCTGATTGAGCACAAAATCGGCTTTAGGCGCGCCGTCCTGGCCGTACCGCCAGTCGCGGAACAGATTTTCCCCGAAGCCTTCCCGGGACGTGGCCTTCAGGAAACGCGCGGGAATGATCTGGTCGGTATCGATGTTCTCTATGTTCACGGGCACTGCCGTGGAGGTGAGTATGGTAAATTTTTCTATCATGGTCGTTCTTTCCTTAATGGGTCGGATAATCTTTAGGAGCGGGGGTCGGTCACTACTCCGGTCACAGCAGCCGCGGCAGCCACCAGCGGGCCGGCCAGAAGCGTCCGCGCACCGGGACCCTGCCGACCTTCGAAATTGCGGTTCGAGGTGGATACGCAGTATTTTCCGGCGGGAACTTTGTCGTCGTTCATCGCCAGGCAGGCCGAGCATCCGGGCTGGCGCAGGGCAAATCCGGCGGCTTCCAGCACGTCTTTTATCCCTTCTTCGATAGCTATCCGTTCGACTTCCTTGCTCCCGGGAACGATCCAGGCCGTTACGCCCGGCGCCTTCTTTTTTCCTTTCACATAGGCGGCGAAAGCCCGCAGGTCTTCGATCCGGCCGTTGGTACAACTGCCCACGAACACGTAATCCACCCTTTTGCCGATCATCGGCTCCCCTTCCCGGAATCCCATATAATCCAGCGCTTTCTGAAAAGAAACGCGGGATTTTTCGTCCGATTGTCCGGCCGAAGGAATGCTGCCGGTTATTTCCAGACCCATACCGGGATTGGTCCCGTAGGTAATCATCGGAGCAATATCGGCCGCATCGAACGAAACTTCCGTATCGAACACAGCGTCCGGTTCGCTGCGGAGCGTTTTCCAATATTCCACCGCTTGGTTCCACTCTTGCCCTTTCGGGGCAAATTCGCGGCCTTTCAGGTATTCGAAAGTCACCTCGTCCGGAGCTATCATACCCCCACGGGCACCCATTTCGATGCTCATATTGCATACCGTCATCCGCCCTTCCATCGAAAGACTGCGGATGGCGCTCCCGGAGAACTCGATAAAATGGCCTGTACCGCCTCCTGTGCCCATTTTAGAAATGATATACAGGATGATGTCTTTGGCACCGACGCCTTTGCCGAGTTTCCCTTCGACACTGATACGCATCGTTTTAGGCTTCGCCTGAAGGACACACTGGGAGGCTAACACCATTTCCACTTCGCTGGTCCCGATCCCGAAAGCGACGCAGCCTAACGCCCCGTGGGTAGAAGTATGGCTGTCCCCGCACACGATGGTCATCCCCGGCCGGGTAAGCCCGGTCTGCGGGCCGACGACATGGATAATGCCGTTGCGGGGAGTTCCCACCCCGAAAAGTTCGATGCCGTTTTCCCGGCAATTCTTCACCAAAGTCTCCACCTGTACGCGGGACTGGGGATCTCGCGGGGGGAGTTCCTGATGTTCGGTCGGGATATTATGGTCAGGACTGGCGGTGACCTGTGCAGGACGGAAAACTTTCGTCCCCCGCCGGCGGAGCCCCTCGAAAGCCTGAGGGCTGGTCACCTCGTGGATATACTGCCGGTCTATGTACAACATATCGGAACCGCCTTCTACTTTTCCCACCACATGGGCGTCCCATATTTTGTCGAATAATGTGTTCATCTATTTTTATTTTCTATCGTATCTTTTTCTTCCGGTTAAAATCTCGATTTTTATCGCAAGGCGTTTTCTCCTGTTCCGCCGGAGACACCCGGATTCCACTTTCTTTTGCCGGCTCAAAAGACCGGGTGATCCCGGCTGAACGGAAAAGAAAGAGAGGCTGTCCTCCCGGATGGTTTGCTTTGCTCTCTTTACACCCCGAAAGGACCTTAAAGCATCGGGCGTCATGTTTCAGCCCTTCCGGGGCTGTTCGCTCGCAAACGCAGCGGCCCTTTTCACTTACCCGCCCGGAGCGTCTGTTTTCATCGTGCAGCGGTAGCAAGCGAAGGAAACTGTTAGCGCAGGGGCGACTGTTGTCGCTGAACGGTTGCCTTTTCTTTTATGCCTTGCCGGGGCTCCCGGCCTTTTGGCAAGACAAAAGAAAGTTAAGTCCGTGCCCGGACAGGGCAGTTTGGAATAATTCGACAATTACCGCCGAATATTGTCCCCTTCCTGCCCACCAGGGTCACTTGGTCAGGCGATCTTGCTCAGCGCATCGAGCAGCGACTCCACGGAAGCCGTTACGATGTCTGTATTGGCCCCGAAACCATAGTACACCTTGCCCTTGTGTGATACCTGCAAATGCACTTTGCCCAAGTCGTCGCTACCGCGCGTAATGGCCTGTACGAGAAATTCCTCGATATGCACCCGGCGCTTGGTAATGCTCTTCACCGCATTGAAAGCCGCATCCACCGGGCCGTTGCCGCTGGCCGTCTCGGTAAACGTATCCCCGCCGAAACTGATTTGCACCGTCGCCGTAGGAACCGTGGACTGCCCGCACACCACCTGGAGCGTCTCCAGTTTGAGCGGCATATCCGTTTTCGTACGCCCGGCCAGCACTTCCAGGTCGCGGATGGAGATATCCTTTTTCTTGTCGGCCAGTTCGAGGAATTTTTGGTAGATCGCATCCAGTTCCTCGCCTTCCGGACTGTAACCCAATTCCTTGAGGTGATGTTTCAGCGCTGCACGGCCGCTGCGGGCCGTCAGGATAATACTCGATTGGTCTACCCCTACGTCTGCCGGATCGATGATCTCGTATGTTTCGCGGCTCTTGAGCACCCCATCCTGGTGGATCCCCGAAGAATGCGCAAAGGCATTGCGCCCTACGATCGCCTTGTTCGGCTGTACCGGCACGCGCATCAGGTTGGACACCAAATGGCTGGAATTGATGATCTCCTTGGTATTGATCCCTACCTCGAAATTGAGGTTTTTGTGGCAGGCGATAGCCATCACCACTTCCTCGAGGGCCGTATTGCCAGCCCGCTCGCCCAAACCATTGATGGTCACCTCCGCCTGGCGTGCCCCGTTCATAATGGCCGCGATGGTATTGGCCGTAGCCATTCCCAGGTCGTTGTGGCAGTGGGTGGAAATAATAGCCTTGTCGATGTTGGGCACGTTGTTCATCAGGTACGCGATCTTGGCCCCATATTCCGAAGGCAGGCAGTATCCCGTCGTATCGGGGATATTGACCACCGTTGCACCGGCTTTGATCACGGCCTCGACCACCCGGGCCAGGTATTCTTCCTCCGTACGGCCCGCATCCTCGGCGTAGAATTCCACGTCGTCCACGAACGTACGGGCGTATTTCACCGCCTCTTCCGCCCGGCGGATGATCTCCTGGGGATCGGAATTCAGTTTTTCATAAATATGGTACGGGGATGTCCCGATCCCGGTATGAATACGGCCCCGCTTGGCATGTTTCAGCGCATCGGCCGCGACCTCGATATCTTTTTTCACCGCGCGGGTAAGGGCGCAGATCGTCGGGGTGGTCACCGCTTTCGATATTTCCACCACCGAGTTGAAATCGCCCGGACTGGAGATCGGGAACCCCGCTTCGATGATGTCCACACCCAGTTTTTCCAGCTGGCGGGCCACTTCTATCTTTTCGATGGTATTGAGCTGGCAGCCGGGCACCTGTTCGGCGTCGCGGAGTGTGGTGTCGAATATGTAAACTTTATCACTCATGGTATTTTCCGGGGTTCTCCCCCTTTTTTTATTTCTTTTTCGGTGGGCCGGAATCTTCGTTTCACTCCCGGCTTAGGGACCTGCCGTCCGGTCAGGGGCGGCAGGCCAGGGCCAAAACAGCCCGTCATATTTCCGTACCCGGCATCCGGGCAGCGGGTTTAGTTGTTTTCCGGACGGAGCTTACGCACTACGGCGCCTGCCTGCCACATCTCGGAATTGCGCATCTCCTCGAGTTCTTTATTGAGGCCTTCGCGGTAGTCCGGCTTGCTGTTGGTATCGATGGAACGCTGGGCTTCGTTGCCGGCAGCCACTTCTTTGTAAAGCTCTTCGAATACCGGTTTGGCGGCGTCGCGGAACTTCTTCCACCAGTCGAGCGCACCGCGCTGGGCCGTGGTCGAGCAGTTGGCGTACATCCAATCCATTCCGTTCTCGGCGATCAGCGGCATCAGGCTCTGCGAAAGCTCTTCCACCGTTTCGTTGAACGCTTCGGACGGGGTGTGGCCGTTGGCGCGCAGCGTATCGTACTGGGCCGCAAAGATACCCTGGATAGCACCCATCAGCGTACCGCGCTCGCCCGTAAGGTCGGAGTAAACCTCTTTCTTGAACGTCGTCTCGAACAGGTAACCCGAACCTACGCCGATACCCAATGCTACGACACGGTCTTTAGCCTTGCCGGTAGCGTCCTGGAAGATCGCATAGCTGGAGTTCAGTCCGCGTCCCTGGAGGAACATGCGGCGCAGCGAAGTGCCGGAGCCTTTCGGGGCGATCAGGATCACGTCCACATCGGCCGGGGGAACGATGCCCGTACGTTCTTTATAGGTAATACCGAAACCGTGCGAGAAATAAAGGGCCTTGCCCGGAGTAAGGTGTTTCTTGATCGTCGGCCACAGGGAGATCTGGCCGGCGTCGGACAACAGGTACTGGATGACGGTCGCTTTGGCGGCGGCTTCTTCGATGTCGAAAAGCGTTTCGCCCGGTACCCATCCGTCGGCTACGGCCTTGTCCCAGCTTTTGCTGTTCTTGCGCTGGCCGACGATCACGTTGAAACCGTTATCCTTGAGGTTGAGCGACTGACCGGGACCCTGTACGCCGTAACCGATTACCGCTATCGTTTCGTCCTTCATTGTTTCAAGGGCTTTCGAGAGAGGGAATTCGTCGCGGGTGATCACATTTTCCTCGACTCCTCCGAAATTCATTTTTGCCATGATGTTTTAAAAATTTAAATGATTATTCCGTTTTGTTTTTATTTCGATCGTTTGACAGACTGTCAAAATTTTCTATGATTAAAGGTTTGCAGCCCGGACATTCGTCCAGCAGATTGTCCTTGTCCTTGACGATGGCCACCAGCCCCGTGCGGGCAAACTGGTACACCCCGTACGGGCGGAGTAGTTCCAGCAACTCCTGCGTTTCCTCCTTGTGTCCGGTCTTTTCCAGCACGATGCAGTCCTCGCCTATTTCCAGGATGCGGACATGATGGTCGCGCACCAGGTTTTCCACGTTGCGGTTGCGGGAGACCTTGTAAAGGGCTATCTCCTGCTGCACCACCTCGTCCGGAGTGTTGACAAAAGCTTTGAGCACCTCTATCTTCTTTTCAATCTGGCACACGAGCTTGTCGACCTTTTCCGGATCGGTGTTCACCACAATGGTGAAGCGGTGTATTCCGCTCGCGGCCGATTCCGAAGTGGTCAGGCTCTCGATGTTGATGTTGCGGCAGGTGAGCACCGTGGTTATCTGGTTGAGGATACCCACTTTGTTCTCCGAAAAAACCGTCAGTATATATTCTTTTTCCATGGTCTGAAGTCTTCTTTGTCGTTATTCAAGCATAATGTCCGCTACGGCAGCGCCGGCGGGGACCATCGGGAATACATCCCCTTCTTTTTCCACCCGGACTTCCAGCAGGCAGGCCCCTTCGGCGGCCAGCATCTTTTCGATGGCGCTGTCCAGATCCTCCCGTTTTTCCACCAGAGCGTAATCTACTTTATTGGCCTGGGCGATCAGGGAATAATCCGGGCTGAGCAGATCGGTGAACGAATAGCGGTGGTTGTAGAAAAGCTCCTGCCACTGGCGCACCATCCCCAGAAAACTGTTGTTCAGCAGGATGATTTTCACCCCCACGCCGCTCTGCATGATGGTAGCCAATTCCTGAATATTCATCTGCAGGCCGCCGTCCCCTACGAACAATACCACTTCTTTTTCGGGGCAGCCCAACTTGGCGCCGATAGCTGCCGGCAGCCCGAAGCCCATCGTTCCCAGGCCGCCGGAAGTAATGATACTCCGCGGGGTGGTGTACCGGAAATACCGGGCAGCGAACATCTGGTGCTGGCCTACGTCGGTCACCATGATAGCTTTCCCGGCAGTCGCTTCGGATACCTTATGCACTACTTCTCCCATCCGGATAGCGCCGGATTTGGGGTGGAGTTCTTTTTCTATGATCTTCTGGTTCTCGACCTTGTCGCAGGCCCGGAATTCGGCGATCCACTCTTTATGGTCTTTTTCCGAGATCATCTCGGTAAGCATCGGCAGCGTCTGCTTGACGTCGCCCACTACTGGCACCTCGGCATAGACGATCTTGTTCACTTCCGAAGGGTCTATCTCCAGGTGGACGATCTTGGCGTTGATGCCGAATTTGTCCGGATTGCCCGTCACGCGGTCGTCGAAACGCATGCCGATCGCGATGAGCAGGTCGCATTCCTTATTTTTGATGTTCGGGCCGTAATTGCCGTGCATCCCGAGCATCCCCACGTTCTGCGGGTGGTCAGACGGCAAGGCGGAAAGTCCCAGCAAAGTGGAAGCCGCCGGGATACCGCTCTTTTTGAGGAACGCTTCGAGCTCCTGTTCGGCCTGTCCGAGGATAACCCCCTGTCCGATCAACGCCATCGGCCTTTTGGCAAAGTTTATCAATTTAGCCGCTTCCGCCACTTTTTCCCGGTCGGGAGCCGGAGCCGGCACATAGCTGCGGATATTTTCCACCTTTTCATAGCAGAAATCCATCATCCCCACCTGGGCATCCTTGGTGATATCGACCACTACCGGGCCCGGACGGCCGCTGCGGGCGATATAGAACGCCTTGGCAATGGCTTCGGGAATATCCTGCGCCCGTTTTACCTGGCAGTTCCATTTGGTCACCGCCTGGGTGATCCCGATAAAGTTAGTTTCCTGGAAGGCGTCCGAACCCAAAAGGTTGGCCCCTACCTGCCCGCTGATGAGTACCACCGGGGTGGAATCGAGCATCGCATCGGCCAGGCCCGTCACCGTGTTGGTCGCTCCCGGCCCGGATGTAACCATGCATACGCCCACCCTTCCCGTGGCACGCGCATACCCTTCGGCTGCATGAATAGCCCCCTGTTCGTGGCGCACCAGTATATGGTTGATCCGGTCCCGGTAGTCGTACAACGCATCGTACACCGGGATAATCTGCCCGCCGGGGTATCCGAAAATAATATCCGCCTCTTCGGCAATGAAAGACTCGATGATGGCCTGCGAACCTGAAAGCCGGCGAGTCTGTCTATTCTGTTTATCTGATCGTTCTTTTGTTTCCATTGGTTTTTAAATTGAAAAAATCGTTACCCGTTATCTGAATCATATCTCCCTGACGGCCCCTTTGTCCGCCGAGCTCACCAGCAGGGCATACGCCTGAAGCGAGCGCGGAATGACTCGCTCGCGGGATACGGGTTTGAATTCTTTCATAGCCTTCAGGCGGCGGTCCATTTCGGCCTCGTCCACCAGCAGGTTTATCTTACGCTCCGGAATATTGATCTCTATTTCGTCTCCGTCTTCCACCACGGCGATCGCTCCACCAGCCGCCGCCTCGGGCGACACGTGCCCGATGGAAAGCCCCGAAGACCCCCCGGAAAAGCGCCCGTCGGTGATCAGCGCGCACTCTTTGCCCAAGTGTTTGGATTTCAGGTAAGAGGTCGGGTACAGCATTTCCTGCATACCGGGACCGCCCTTGGGACCCTCGTAGCGGATCACCACCACGTCGCCGGCTTTCACTTTCCCGCCCAGAATACCGTCTACCGCCTGTTCCTGCGATTCGAACACTATGGCCTTCCCCTTAAAGGTGAAAAGCGAAGGATCTACCCCGGCCGTCTTGACGATACAGCCGCCGGCAGCGATATTGCCGAAGAGTACAGCCAGGCCGCCGTCCCGGAAATACGCGTGTTCCACTTCGCGGATGCAACCGTTCTCCCGGTCGGTATCCATTTCTTTATAATACGTCTCCTGCGAACCCATCACGTTGGAAAAACGTCCTGCGGGAGCACTGAGGTAAAGTTTTTTCGCTTCGTCGGAAAAACCGGGGGACGCGGCATCGTATTCGCGCAGTACATCGGCCAAGGTGCGGCCGTCAGCCCGGTTTACCAATACATCCACCAGCCCGGCCCGCGCCAATACCCCCAGGATCGCCATGATACCGCCTGCGCGGTTCACATCCTGTACATGGTAGTGCCCGTTCGGGGCTACCTTGCAAAGCACCGGCACATGGCGCGAAAGGCGGTCTATGTCCGCCATTGTGAAATCCACACCGGCCTCGTGGGCCACTGCCAACAGGTGCAGCACCGTATTGGTCGAACCGCCCATCGCGATATCGAGCGACATCGCATTCTCGAACGCCGATTTCGTAGCTACCGAACGCGGAAGCACAGAATCGTCGCCGTCGTAATAGTACCGCCCGGCGATCTCTACGATAGTCTTCGCAGCTTTTTTGAACAGCCTTTCGCGGTTTTTATGCGTGGCTACGACCGTCCCGTTCCCCGGGAAAGCCATCCCGATCGCCTCGGCCAGGCAGTTCATCGAATTGGCCGTGAACATCCCCGAGCACGAACCGCAGCCCGGGCACGCACAATCTTCCAACTCTTTTATATCTTCATCGGAAACGCTCTCGTCGGCGCTCATCACCATCGCATCGATCAGGTCAACCCCGCGCCCGCGGAAATTCCCGGCCTCCATCGGCCCCCCGGAAACGAATATCGTCGGGATATTCAGGCGCATGGCTGCCATCAGCATCCCCGGTGTTATCTTGTCGCAGTTGCTGATGCACACCAAAGCATCGGCTTTGTGGGCATTGACCATATATTCCACGCTGTCCGCGATGATCTCGCGCGAAGGGAGCGAGTAAAGCATCCCGTCGTGCCCCATAGCGATCCCGTCATCGACGGCGATCGTATCGAACTCAGCTGCAAAACACCCCATTTTTTCCACTTCTTCCCGAACCATCTGCCCCACCTGGTGCAAATGCACATGTCCGGGCACGAATTGGGTGAACGAATTGGCGATCGCGATGACCGGACGGCCCATCTGTTCTTTCTTCATTCCGTTGGCCCTCCACAGGCTGCGCGCCCCTGCCATACGGCGGGAATCCATCGTCTGGGCACTGCGGAGAGGGTGTTTCAATTCTTTTTCCATGTCTTTTTTCCCTGAAATATAAGTTCAAAAAAAAACCTTCCTCATGGGAGTGAGAAAGGTTTTTGTATATCCTTAGTGTATGTCCGCCACACCTATACGCCTTTCTCACTCCCGGAGGTAATCACCACGGGCAGCAGCAGGACGCTAATTAGGACAACGGCATTTTTCATTGTGTTTTCTATATCAACGGGACAAATGTACTGCGAAGTTCACTTTAATTCCAAATATTTTCTTGATTTTTTTACATCCGGGGCCGTTTTTTCTTGCGAAAGGTTCAATCCGCCGACACCGGTTTCTTTTTCTTCAGGCCCTTGTAGACGAAGAACAGCACGATCGCGATGGCCAGCACCACGAAAACATAAGACAGCTCCTTGCTGTACTTCAACACCTGCGCCATCAGCTCGTCCTGTGGCACGACCGAATGGAGGTAATATCCGATAGCGGCCAGGATCGTATTCCACAGGCCTGCACCCAATGTAGTGAATATCAAAAAGGTGGAAAGTTTCATTTTAGCCAGCCCCGCCGGGATGGAGATCAGCTGCCGCACCGCCGGGACGAGCCGCCCTACGAAGGTGGAGATTACCCCGTGGTCGTCGAAATACTTCTCAGCCTTTTGCACTTTGTTTTTGTCCAGTAGACACATATGTCCGATACGGCTCTCCGCAAAACGGTAAATGATCGGGCGTCCGATCCACCGGGCCAGGTAATAATTGATCAGTGCACCCAGGTCGGCACCCAGGGTCGCGAAAACCACCACCAACACGACGTTCAATTCCCCGGCGGCCGCTTTGTAGGCGGCGGGAGGCACCACCACTTCGGAAGGGAAGGGGATGAAAGAACTCTCTATCGTCATTAAAAGGGTGATCGTCCAGTAATTCAGGTGCTCGATGCACCATTGTATAAAGCCTACGGATTCCATCGGGATGTATTTTATGGGCCCGCACCGGATGCGGGGATTCTAAGGTGCGAAAATAAAAAGAATAACCGGATCCCCGGAAACCGGTTCTTTAATAAAATGTTATTAATTCGGAGAGAATGTGTTTTTTTCGCCAAACCCAGCCCGCAAAACATAAAATACGTCAAAAAACACTACCTTTGGCCTTGATTCGGCGGGTGTTCCCATATCCCGGCCGAAGAAGAGAAGGAACATGAAAAACATTCGCAATTTTTGCATCATCGCCCATATAGACCACGGCAAATCGACGCTGGCCGACCGCCTGTTGGAATACACACAGACCGTATCCGACCGCGAGAAACAGGATCAGCTGCTCGACAATATGGACCTGGAGCGCGAGCGCGGCATCACCATCAAAAGCCACGCCATCCAGATGGACCACATACAGAACGGTGAAAAATACGTGCTCAACCTGATCGACACCCCGGGACATGTGGACTTCTCGTACGAAGTCTCGCGTTCCATCGCCGCCTGCGAAGGCGCCCTGCTGGTAGTCGATGCCGCCCAGAGCATACAGGCCCAGACCATTTCCAACCTGTACCTGGCGCTGGAAAACGGGCTGACCATCATCCCGGTGCTCAACAAGATAGACCTCCCTTCGGCCAAACCGGAGGAAGTCTCCGACGATATCGTAGCTCTGATCGACTGCAAGCCCGAAGACATCATCCTGGCTTCCGGCAAAACGGGACAGGGCGTCGAGGACATCCTGAAAGCTATCGTTGAGCGCATTCCGGCCCCCGTAGGCGACCCTTCGGCCCCGCTCGAGGCCCTGGTATTCGACTCCGTATTCAACCCTTTCCGGGGTGTGGAGGCTTACTATAAAGTGGTGAACGGCACGATCCGACAAGGCGAAAAGGTCAAGTTCATGGCCACCGGCAAAACTTACCTGGCGGATGAAGTAGGCACGCTCAAACTCAAAAAGCAGCCGAAAAAACAGATCAGCGCCGGGGACGTAGGCTACGTCATATCCGGTATCAAAGAAGCCGTCGAAGTGAAAGTGGGCGACACCATCACCTCGGTCGAACGGCCGACCCTCAAAGCCATCGAAGGTTTCGAGGAGGTCAAGCCTATGGTCTTTGCGGGTATATACCCGGTGGACACCGAGGATTACGAGGAACTGCGCTCTTCGATGGAAAAACTCCACCTGAACGACGCCTCCCTTACCTTCGAGGCGGAATCGTCCGCCGCACTGGGCTTCGGGTTCCGCTGCGGATTCCTCGGCATGCTGCACTTGGAGATCATCCAGGAGCGCTTGGAGCGCGAATTTGGCATGACGGTCATCACTACCGTGCCCAACGTTTCGTACCACGTCTACCAGACTTCCGACCGCAACCATGCCCTGGTGATACACAACCCTTCCGAGCTCCCCGACCCTTCGCGGCTCGACCGGGTGGAAGAACCCTATATCCGCGCCTCTATCATTACCCAATCCGAATATATCGGCCCGGTGATGGCCCTTTGCATCTCCAAGCGGGGCGTGCTTAAAAACCAGTCGTACCTCACACCGACCCGTGTGGAACTCATCTTCGAGCTTCCGCTGGCCGAAGTGGTGTTCGACTTTTACGACCGGCTCAAATCCCTGTCCAAAGGGTATGCGTCATTCGACTACACCCCGATCGATTTCCGGGCGGCCGACCTGGTGAAGGTGGATATTTTGATCAACAGCGAACCGGTAGACGCGCTTTCCTCGCTCATCCACCGGGACAACGCTTACAATATCGGCAAAAGGATCGTCGAGAAACTCCGCGGACTCATTCCCCGGCAGCAGTTCGACATTCCGCTGCAGGCAGCCATCGGGGCCAAGATCATCGCCCGCGAAACCATCAAGGCCGTGCGCAAGGACGTGACCGCCAAATGCTACGGAGGCGACATCTCCCGCAAGCGTAAGTTGCTCGAAAAACAGAAACAGGGCAAAAAACGCATGCGCCAGATCGGCCGCGTGGAAGTACCCCAGTCGGCATTCATGGCCGTGCTCAAACTCTCGGACGACTAAAGCCAAACGTATCGCCATGCCCGGAAAAAACTCCACACACGTATTCTCCTCGGATTTCACCCTCGGCATCCTCGGCGGCGGCCAGTTAGGGAAAATGCTCATCGCCGCCACCCGCCGGATGGACATCGCCGTATCGGTGCTCGACCCCAGCCCGGACGCCCCGTGTTCGATCGGTTCCAACCGATTCACGGTAGGCGATTTCAAGGATTACGACACCGTGTACCGCTTCGGCAAAACGGTGGACGCCCTGACCATCGAAATAGAGCACGTCAATATCGATGCGCTGGAAGCTTTGGAAAAGGAAGGCCTGCCGGTCTATCCCAGCCCCCGCGTACTGCGCATCATCCAGGATAAATCCGTTCAAAAGGATTTCTATATTCAAAACCATATCCCGACCGCTCCTTACCAAAAATTCGGCGGGAAAAAAGCCTTGCTGGAAGCCATTGAAAAAGGCGACATCCCCGGCGAAAGTTTCGTCTGGAAAGCCGACCAGGGAGGTTACGACGGCCGCGGAGTACAAGTAGTGCATAGAAAAACGGATATCGACCAGATACCCGACGTGCCGTGTATTGTAGAAGACCTCATCCCGTTCAAGACGGAACTGGCAGTCATTGTGGCCCGCAGTACCGACGGCCATACCCGCACCTACCCGGTGGTGGAAATGGAATTCCATCCCGTGGCCAACCAGGTGGAATACGTTCTTTGCCCGGCCCGCATCAGCGAGGAAATCGCCCGCAAGGCTCACATGGCCGCCCTGAAGACCGCCGAAGCATTCGGCACGGCCGGGGTAATGGCCGTGGAAATGTTCCTCACCCAGAGCGATGAAATTCTGGTCAACGAAACGGCACCCCGCGTACACAATTCCGGCCACTATTCCATCGAAGGAGCCTATACCAGCCAGTTCGAACAGCACATCCGCGCCGTACTGGGCCTGCCCCTGGGCGACCCGCAAAGCAAAGTCCCCGCCGTAATGGTCAACCTGGTAGGGGAGGAAGGTTTTTCCGGCGACGTGGTATACGACGGCATCGAGCGTGTGATGGCCATGGACGGCGTATCGGCACATATCTACGGTAAGCGCCAGACACGCCCGTTCCGCAAAATGGGACATATCACCGTTGCCGCCCCGGACATTGCCTGCGCACGCGCCACAGCCGAAAAAGTGAAACAGACCATCCGCGTGATCTCAAAACCGGATAAAGAATGAACTTCGTTTCATCTGTAAAAAGAGAACGAATCATCCTAAAACAACCTTTATCGTTCGGAAATTAGGGATTATTTCACCCGAAACGATTATTTTTGAGCCGTAAAAAACTGCATGAATCATGAAAAAACTACTTTTATTTCTCGTGTCGTTATTGGGTGTTTCCGGCTTCGCGACAACCGAATCTGCCCCCGCTCCGCTGAAGAGCCATGTAGACGAACGCTTTGAGCTCACCAGCATTGTCTTCCGCCTGGCCGGAGCAAAAGAATACACCCAATGTGGCGTACCGCAATACGCGAAAGATATCGACCGCGCTTTTGCGTCGTACAAAAATCACAAAATCATCCCTTTTATCGAGGGGGAAAGAAATAAATACGGGGTATCCTACGGAGATGTCGCTGCTGCGGCAGGCTTGCTTGAGATCAAGAATGGAAAGGTAAGCATTAACCCGGACATCGATGTCTCGAAATTGAAAAAAGAAGACCTGGGCCGCTGGACTCCGGAAGCCTTTAAGACCTTTGCCCTTTATCTGAACGATTTTTACAAAAAATCGAACTTCCAGGATTTTTATAATAAGCACTCCGATTTGTACCGCCTGGCTGAAGAAAGACTGGATAAACGGCTGGCGATTATCGATATAAAATGGTTCGGGTCGGTTTTCGGAGAAGAACTGGAAGACCCGATAATCGTGGCATCCCTTACCAACGGGCCAAGCAATTATGGGGGCACCTTCGGAGCAGGTAAGACAAAAAAAGTTCGGATAGTGGTCGGTTCCGGCAGTGATAATAAAGGAATGCCCGCATATGCCCCAGGATTTGTGTCCATTATCCTGCATGAAATCCTACACAGCTTTACAAATCGGCTCAGCGACGAATATTGGCCCCAGATCGATTCGGTGGCGACCCAAAAGATCTATCCCCATGTACGCGAAGCTATGTATAGAAATGCCTATGCAAGTGCCAAAACGACGATGCTGGAATGGTTCAACAACCTTATGGTCTGCCTGTACTTTATGGAGCATCCGCAGATTCAAAAAGATACGCAAATCTCCCCAGCCCAGTTGGTGGCCTCCTATCAGGATCGGGGATTTATCTGGATGGACAGGAGTGTACAGTTTATGCAGGGTTTTATCGACAATCGGGATAAATATTCCACAATGGACAGTTTTATGCCCCAAGTTGTGGAGTTTGTCAAACATACGGCCGGTCATTTCGATGAGGTATTGTACGAATTCAGCATTCGCAAACCTTATATCGTCCAAGTATCTCCCAACCTTGGAGAAACAGTTACAGCGGATACCGACACTATTTTTATTCGTTTTTCCGAGCCGATGCGAGGAGACAGCGGCTTTACCGCTATGGAAAATAAAACTATATTGCCTCTTCCAGTGGAAAAGCGATGGTGGAAAGACGGATTTACTTTTGTCCTTGTACTAAAAAAAGACGGGTTACAGAAAGGTAAAACGTATGGAGCCAAATTCGGATTTTTCCATTCCAAAAAAGGGTATGTGATGGATGGTGGCGGAGGATTTAGTTTCATATATACGTTCAAAACAACCGAATAAAAAATAAAAACAAGCTAAGAGCTATGAAAGCAGGCATCATCATGGGGTCGGACTCCGACCTGAAAGTAATGGGCGCCGCCCGGGACGTCCTCGAGGAACTGGGTGTGGAGACCGAAATAGACATCGTATCGGCTCACCGCACGCCCGAGAAAATGTTTGACTATGCCAAGAACGCCCATAACCGCGGTATCGGTGTGATCATCGCCGGGGCCGGAGGCGCCGCCCACCTGCCCGGCATGGTAGCTGCCATCAGCCCCCTGCCTGTAATCGGCGTACCGGTCAAATCCTCCAATTCCATCGACGGATGGGATTCCGTGCTGTCCATCCTCCAAATGCCCGCCGGAGTACCAGTAGCCACCGTCGCCTTGGACGGGGCGCGCAACGCCGGTATCCTGGGCGCCCAGATACTCTCCACGGCCGATCCCGCCCTGAGGGAACGCATCATCGCCTTCAAAGAAGCCCTGAAAGAGAAAGTCTTCAAGGCCAGCGAGAGAGTCCGTTCGGAGGGGAAATAGCCGACTAAAATACATCCGGCCCGCGCTCGCTTCCCGCCCCTTCGGGGCACGCTCGCGCGTTTGGGGGTACAGCTTTTACAATCCTTTGTGCCCCAATCACCTTGCTCCTGTCCCCCATTGCGTTAAAAGCAAAAAAACACGCCGCCATTTATCAAAATTTTTGCGTACTTTTGCGCGGTCGTAGCTTTTGGGAAAAAGCCCGACCCGCATAAAGTCCTATTTAATTATTTTATGTAGCAGACATTGAAAAAAACCTTCCCTGTTTTTGCACGCCGCAGCGTGTTTTTCATCCGCATCTGAGGGCACAGCCCCAGCAGAGTCCCGCATGCCTACAAGCGCCATATGCCGGGATTTTTAATTTTCAGTCGTTTCTCTAATCATAAAAAAGGCTTTCAAGCCACCCGGAACAAGGATGAAAACAAGTTACATAGATCTTATCGACCAAACGTTTTATTTTCCGCAGGAGGAATTCGGCCTCGACGGGGATAACCTCACCTTTCACGGCATCGACCTGATGGGATTGGTCGAAAAATACGGCACCCCGTTCAAACTCACCTACCTCCCCCGCATTTCGGAGAACATCCAGCGCGCCAAGAAGATATTTGCCGAGGCAATGAAAAAGAACGACTACCACGCCTCCTACAATTACTGCTATTGTACCAAGAGTTCGCATTACAGTTTCATCATGCACGAGGCGCTCAAGAACGACATACACATCGAAACTTCCTCGGCCTACGATATTCCCATCGTCGAAAAACTCATCGCAGAAGGACATTTGGCCAAGGACAGCTACATCCTGTGCAACGGATTCAAACGGGGAAAATACGTCGATTACATTGCCCGCCTCATCAATACCGGGCACCATAATACCATCCCGGTGATCGACAATGAGGACGAGATAGACTACCTCTCCGAAGCCATCGACGGGCCGTTCGAGATCGGCATCCGCATCGCCTCGGAAGAAGAACCTAAATTTACCTTCTACACCTCGCGTCTGGGCATCAAATACCGCGACATCGCGCCCCTGTACCGCCGGGTGATCAAGAACCACCCGAAGGCTCGTCTGAAGATGCTCCACTTTTTCATCAATACGGGTATCAAGGACAGCGCCTACTACTGGAACGAACTCCTGAAATGCCTCAAGGTATACGCCGACCTGAAAAAGGACTGCCCGGAACTCGATTCGCTCAACATCGGAGGCGGGTTCCCCATCAAGACCTCTCTGGCTTTCGAATACGATTACCAGTATATGGTAGATGAAATCATCAGCCAGATCAAAACGATGTGCGAAGATCGGGAAATCCCCGTGCCCAACATCTTTACCGAGTTCGGTACTTTTACCGTCGGGGAAAGCGGTGCGACCATTTACGAGGTCATGCATCAGAAAGAACAGAATGACCGCGAGCGCTGGGATATGATCAACTCATCGTTTATGACTACCCTGCCCGATGCCTGGGCCATCAACCAGCGATTCGTCCTGCTTCCGGTGAACCGTTGGAAAGACTCCTACGAAAGGGTATTAATGGGTGGGCTGACTTGCGATTCGGACGATTTCTACAACTCTGAACAGCACGTGAACGCCATCTATATGCCCAAGTTCAGCGAAAAGAAACCCTTGTACATAGGCTTTTTCAACACAGGTGCCTACCAGGACGAACTGGGCGGTGTCGGAGGAATACAGCACTGCCTGATCCCTCAGCCTCAGCATATCATCGTGGACAAGGATAAAGACGGCAATTTCACCGATTATGTATTCCGCAAGGAACAATCGGCCGAAGAGTTCATGAAAATCCTCGGTTATACGGATTAACCCGATTCCCAAGTGTAAGGCTTCAGTAAAAAATCAACTGTTTGATTTTTTACTAAAAATTTGGCGGTTTTAAAAATTTAACCCTATATTTGCACCGCTGTAGAGGTACCCTAGCTCAGTTGGTAGAGCAAAGGACTGAAAATCCTTGTGTCCCTGGTTCGATTCCTGGGGGTACCACTTGAAAAACCACGTAAAACGTTGTAACCATACCGGTTGCAACGTTTTTTATTTATCGGGGGTAAAACATAGGTAAAACATTTTTTGATTTAGTTGTTATTTATCTGATTTTCAGCGTATTAATTGGCGTGTGTGTTGATTTTTTCGTAACTTTACGGGGTTATTTCAAGAAAATACACGCATAACGGCTTGTGCGTACAGCGCATTACAGTCATTGGCCGGACTATGCAGGATTGAAGAAAAAGAGGTACATATATTGTTTAGAGGGCAACCGGAACACCAACCCTCGTAGTAAACAAAGCGTGCGCCCGCTTCTCGAAACTTTACCATTCGGCCGGAATCAAATACATTTACCGCAAATGCAACACGCGGGACGAATTTTTTGAATACTTACGGCAGTACACATTTAAGCGTTACCGGAATTACACGGTTTTATACATCGCATTTCACGGGCGACCGAACGGTATTTGTATCGGAAGCGATTTCATTACACTTGCGGAGGTCGCAGAGGCATTAGCAGGATATTTAAACGGTCGTATCGCTCATTTCGGTAGTGCAGTACGATGCGCACGAAACGCGCGAATATAGACGGTTTTTTAGACCGTACTGGGGCGGAACAGATTTCGGGCTACCGGAAGATTGTGGACTTCGTAGAAGCTTCGGTATGGGAGATGGTGTGGTTTATAAAATAAATTTTAGACATCTATATCGCTCCCAAACCCAATGCTACCAAATACTTCGGAGATATATGTTTTATTCTTGAGCTCACACTCCCATATCCTTACAACTCTCCATTTTTTCTTTATAAGAGCCTCCGTTACTTCTATATCTCGTTTCTGATTACGCGCAATTTTATTGCACCAATAATTTCGTTATCTTTTGGTTTAGTATTTCTACAATCATGCCCATGCCAAAAACATCCATCAAGAAAAATAGCTACTTTATCTTGAGAAATACAAAATCAGGATGCCCATATAATTACCCTATTATATGGTTACTTTTAAAAAATTCAATAAGCCTTAATCCCGTAGATTTATTACGCTTACTTTTCACTTTTCGCATAATATTACTACATTGTTCCTTTGAGAAAACATCAGTCATTTATTAATCCATTATCTATCCTATAGCGTCGTATTGCACAGGCAACATAAAAACCCAAATTTACAGGCACGGCATTCCCTATTAATTGCTCCATATCCGTCTTTCCTCCTATAAACCTAAAGGTTTTAGGAAAAGTTTGTATATAACTTCTTTCAAGTGTTGTCAATGCCCGGACCCCTTCTTTTGACTGGACAGGATCATTGTGTTTTAATCTGTAATTCGGAGGCATTGGACGATTCACTCCTCTAATAGTTGGACTGGGCTCATAAATACTGAATATTCCTCGTCGGGCGTAACTACGAGGACGTCTACAAGGCCTAAAGTATCGCCTAAATAATCTGCCACGGTCATTGATTTTTCAGAAAATCCATCAGATAAATAATTATCTATAAATCCATCCTGTTCCCCTAATCGACCAACCATAAAAATCTTTTTCTTTTTTGAGGCACTCCGCATTTACTCGCATCCAATACTATTTAACTGAGGCCATATTATGGGCAGCAGAACGAAAGGTACAGTACCTTTCGTTCTGCTGCCCATACATCTATACTATTTGTACGAATCGAAAAAAGAGATTTTTTACAGGAAATTCAGAGAATCCATAACGATTGAAGAGTTAAAGAAAAACAGCATCGTTAATTTCACCTATGTTCCGGAGCAAATAGCAAATTATATTTTATAATGAAGTTACAAATCGTCTATTTTTACCATCCATCAGGCTTGGTTTTTCGGCCCCTTATCGATAAAGCGTCTGCTCTGTCCGGAGAAATTAACCCGCTATGAATAAATCAATCGATTGGAAAATCCCGGATATACCATCTGTTATCCTACTAAACAAAAGGAATATCCTTCGGAAACCGGATGAAATGCAAAAGCGGAAAAATAAAGTGCGAGACAGGAAAGATCTGGATATGCCGTTAAAACTCCCAGAAAGGATTGTAAGCGACCTCGAACACATACCCGTCCGGATCGGCAAAATAGCCGCTGTAGCCGCCCCAAAATACTTTCTGCGGCTGCTTGAGCACCGTCCCTCCCAGCATAGTTACGGTAGCCATCAATTCATCCACTTCTTTTTCGCTGCGCACATTGTGGGCGATAGTCATCCCGGAAAACCGCGACGGTTCATGGGCAATGGTAACATCTTTGGCCAGTTCCTCAATAGGATACAATGCCAGCATGATCCCCGGCATTTCGAAAGCGATCATATCCCCGCTGCTTCTCTCCGAGCGTACCCAGCCAAGGCCTTTTTCATAAAAATCGAGCGAACGCCGAAGATCGGCGACCCCGAGAGTAATTAAAGTCAGACGCTGTTCCATCATTTTATTTTTCCCAGAAAACCGAGGTGATGTCCTGTAATAAAAAGTTCCGGTTATCTTTCACTGCAATCCTCTGTCCAGATATTCCGGCACCGGCTATTACCTTATAGAGCCGTTGGTTGGTTCGAGGACTGCGGAGGCCGCCTTTCTCCTCCACATAAGGCCCCAGTTTGACGTAATCGAACACCGACGGGTCGACCCCTTCCGGCAGTTCCTGCCGGCCGGAATACCAGCCCGTTTTAAGGCATCCTGATGTTTTTTTCCACAGGTAACCAGCTAATGCAGCCACTTCCTGCGGGGCGCCGTCCCCTCCCATAAAGCACAGGCAGGTAATATCGCGTCCGTATTTTTCCAATAAGCGGTCCAATACAGCCGTAGACAACTCATCGCCCACATCCCCTTTCAGGAAAGAACTATGGCAGCCCGGGCAACCCACAGGACAGCCCGAGAGGTTGACCGCCAGGGTCACCTCATCGGGAATTTCCTGAAAAACAATGTCGTAGTTGACGTATTTCAACATGCCGGGACCTTTTACATTTCCCCGGCTGCGTGGTTGTAATGGCGCATGGCTGCTTCTTTCTGGCGCGGACGCGAGAAATTGCTCACCCGTTTGAGGTAACCGATGACACGGGTCAAATAATCCGTATTCTGGCTATGGCAATGGGGGCATTCCTTGAGGTAACGCTTGTCGATATGCCCGCAATCGTTGCACACGGTATTGGGGATATTGAACGTGAAATAGTTGGTGCCTTCGCTGGCCGCCACGCGGAGGAGCTGGCGGTACTGCTGCTCGGACAAATGCTCGTCGAGGTTCATATGCAGGGCCGACCCGCCGGTAAGATGTTCCACATACCGCCGTCCGTGAAGTCGGAATTTGTCGAGTACGGTGAGTGAAGTATCCTCCACCACGTAAAAATAACTGTTGTAGCAATCGCGCGTCACCTGGTAACCGTCTTCACGGTCCCATTTGGCGTGTTTTACCCCTACGTTTTCCGCCGGGATCATTTCGCAGTTGAACATCACGTCCGCCGTACGGTACTGTTTGTTGTATTTTTCGATCAACCCCAGGATATCCTGTACGAAAGCCTGGTACTGCGGATTGTCATCGATGGCCAGCCCGAGGAATTCGGCGGCTTCTACCAGCCCGTTCACTCCGATAGTCAGGTACTGACGGCCCATATTGATATACCCGGCATCGAACAAGGGCAACATCCCGTTGGCCTGGAGATTTTTCAGGTTCTCGTTGTAGGCCGACTGATACTTATGCACCTTGTCTACCACGTCCTCCAAGAATTCGGTGTAAGGGATCCCTTTACCCACGGCATACTGGATACAACGGTTCAGGTTGATCGTCAGTACACTTTTGGAGCCAGTAGAAACACCTCCCGCACCCAGGGTATAGCTGAAACCGTTGTCCTGTATTTCGTTACGCAGGCGGCAGCAGCTGCTCAGAGAGTCGGCATTGTCGCTCATATAGGTAAAGAACGAGTGCCCGGCCGCATACATCCGGGCGGTCAGGTCACCGTAGGCTTTGTCCTTTACGTCGCCGTTCTCGGAAAGCAGCGCCATGGTTTCGACAGGGAACGTGAGGACTGTTTTCATGCGCTCTTCGTTGAACCACTGCATAAACCGGCGCTGGAGCCAGTCCAGGGAATCCCATTTGGGCCGCGAACCGTCGGGGAATACGAACTCGCCGAACAGGCTTTCGAAGTAGTAGCGGTCGTAATAGGCGATATTCCAAAATACGGCCTGGAAATTGCGCGCTCCGGTAGGCTGGTTGATGGAGTACACGATCTGCTCGAAGCAATCGGTGATCACCTTGTCCAGGCTCCGCTGTTTGAGCGAGAGGTCGACCTTCCGTCCGGCATCCTTGTAATAATCCTCCCCGTACTCCAGGCTGATGAAGTAATTGAGATACATCAGGAATTCGGGCGTGGCGCAAGCCCCGCTGAGCATACTGGAAACAATAAACACCATGTTGACGAACCCGCCGCAGAACGACTTGAGGTTGGTTGGCTTGGTGGAATTTCCCCCGATAGGTGTCGTGCCGGATAGCAGCCAGGGATACATTGTGATGCTGGCGCAGTAATTGGCCATGCTCGTTTCGTCGTTCTTGTAGATAAAATGTTTGTCCAGTAGTTCAAGATAGCTGTCGGCCATCTCTTTGCCGTACATCTCCTTGATGCGGTCAGTAAGCAGGCGGCGGTTGAGCCGGATGAAGTTCTGTTTGGGCAGTTCGCCGATCAGCGTGGCGATATTCTTGTTCTCTACGTTGGCATTGGCGTCGTACTTGCTGCCGGTGGCCGGGTTTTCGGCCTGGCAATAATCCACCAGGAAGGCCAGTTTGTCGCGCACCTCACGGTCCTCCAAATGGTGCTGGCGGTAGATGATAAACGATTTGGCCACACCGTAATACCCATGGCTCATCAGGGCCAGCTCGACCTGGTTCTGGATCTCCTCCACACTCGTCCCCTCGTGGATGTAGAGGCTGGAGGTGAGTTTTTCCAGCAGTTCATTGGTAGCCGTCTTGCCGACCGACCGGAAGGCCTTTTCGATGGCCGCCGTGATCTTGTCCATGGAGAACGGCTCTTTTTGCCCGTCCCGTTTTACGATGTAGAAATCGGATGGTTTCATAATTATTCCTATGGTTCGTTTATATATTGTATGTCTTGTCCACACGATGGGCCCGCCCTGCAGGGATGTGCAATGCTCTAAGGATAAAGAAGGAAATGAAAGGAAAACGAAATGCGCACCGACGCGCCGGATTCCAACCGTTCCCGTGCTTTAACTCCCGAAAGCAGAAATCTCGATAGGGTCTTTCGGCAGGTCTTCTGGCTTATCTCTCCCTCGGAACGCCTTCCCACAAAATCGCAGTGGCATCTTTTTCCGGGTTCGGCGAGAATCACAGCAGCGGGTACTGTTACCGGATCGCACGGTATTCCCTCTTGGGGCGGAGCGAATTTCCGCCACCGAAAGCGTCGATAAAAGTAGCAATAAATAGAGGCTCGTAAAAGCAATCCCCGGAAAAAATTTGAGGGCATCTTTATACACTACCGGGAGGGCAATTCCGGCAAAAATCTCCGGTCTGCGGGAGCCGGGACAAGGGGAATCAAAGTTATGATAAGGAACTTTTTCCGTCAGAAAAAATCCCCTGCCGGCAAACGACAAGGGACTTCGGATCTTTTTATTCTTTTTCCGATCGGCAGAGTGCGAAAAGATCAACCTTTATCGCCCCGAAGGAATTGCTGCATCTTCTCACGCAGCAAGGCTCCCTGTACCGGTTTGGACATATAATCGTTGCAGCCGGCCTCAAGGGTACGTTGTTTGTCCTGGTCGAAAGCGAACGCTGTGATCGCGATAATCGGAACGGCCGTGTCTTTCTTGCGGATTTCCCGGGTAGCCTGCAGACCGTCCATCTCCGGCATTTTCACATCCATCAGGATAATGTCGGGGTGCAGCTTTTCGTGCATTTCAACCGCTTCCAGGCCGTTGAGGGCCCGGACTATGTGGTATTCCTTTTTCAGCAGCAGAAAAAGGAGCAGGTAATTGCTGTCGGTATCCTCGGCGATAAGGACAGTCGGGCGGTTTTCGTCCGAATGGCCGGTCAAACAGGATCCTGATTCTATCATATTGCTTTCCATTTCAGATTCGTACGCTCCTTCCACGAAAGGCACGGAAAACCAAAACGTGGAGCCTTCCCCTTCTTTCGATTCCACCCCGATGCGGCCGCCCATCTGCTCAACAATGCTTTTGCAGATGGAAAGTCCGAGGCCGGTGCCCTGGACAAAACTGTTGAGTTTGACAAAGCGGTCGAAAATAGCCTGTTGCTGATCGGGGGGAATACCGGTTCCCGTATCCCGGACATAAAACAGTATCTCTTTTTTCGGCTCCAGGCGATATCCTAAAGTAATTGACCCTTCGGCAGTGAATTTCAGGGCATTGTTGATGAAATTCGATATGAGCTGCATCAACCGGTTCTTGTCGCTGATCATACGGCATTGCGGGAGATGCTCCCCGAAACGAAGTTCCACCCCGGTATCGGCCGCCTTCATTCCGAGCGACCGGATAATCTCGGTACACAATTGATTCACATCCACTTCGCCGTTGACAAACTCGAACGTACCGGCCTCTATCTTGGACAGGTCGAGGATATCGGAAATGAGTTTGAGCAAAAGGTCGTTGTTTTCCTGTACGATACTGATGTACTCTTTCTTTTCTTCCGCGTCCTCGGCCTCGACCAGCAGATTCGAGAAACCGACAATCGCATTGAGCGGAGTACGTATCTCATGGCTCATATTGGCCAGGAAAGCACTCTTGAGCCGGTCCGAAACTTCGGCACGGTTCTTGGCCTCGATCAGGTTCTTCTCCGTCCGTTTCAGTTCGGTAATATCATAGTTCACGCAGACCATCTCGAGTTTCGAGGGGTCGGTGTTCAGCATATTGCGCATTACATTGACACGCGTCCATTTATTGCCTTATTGCCCTGGGGCGTGCTTATCTGCAGGTCGGCGGTAAAATTGTCGATCTCGCCCAGTTTTACCCGGCGGATGCACTCCATCAGGTAACTCTTGTCGTCCGGATGGACATGATTGTATACTCCAAGCACCTCCCGGAGCGGCGTGTCTTCCTTCTCGCCCAGGTTGTGATACCACTGTGGCACCCCGTACCCCTCTTTGGTAAGCAGGTCAAAACGGCAGTAGCCCACCTTACCGAAACGGCAGACCATCGAGAAAGAACTTTCAAACTCGGCGATCCGGCTGTGGGCCCGGTTGATCTCGGTATTGTCCATGTTGATGAGCATGAAGTTGATCAGTTCGCCCTGCGAATCGTACAGCATACTTACCGTAGTATATATCTCTATAGATCCGGTCTTCTGGCAGGAGTAGTAATCGCCGATATGGTCGAAAGGATAGACGAGTTTAAAAGAAACATTTTCCCGGTTGCGGACCTTTTCCTTGATATCTTCAGGGACATTGGGGTTCGAGAAAAAATCGACGCCGAGGGTTGTTTCTTTATCCTTCACCCCGAATATCTCCATATCCTTGTTGTTCAGGTCTATCAGGAGCCCCTCCTTGTTGTAAAGCTCCACTCCGGCCGGGAGGTTGTCGTAAATGTTGCGCAGGATCTTTTCACTGCGGTCCAGGGCCTGATGCGCTTCATATATTTCAGTCATGTCGGACATCAGGCAGATCACCTCGTCCTTCTGGGTCGAATACATGATCGTCCGCACATATTTGCAGGCATCTTTCATGTAATCGGTCATGTCTATATATTGCTCGCTATGGAGCACCTGTGCCAGCACCGGAAGTTCAACGCTCAGATTGCGGCCTTTTTCGCTGGCGCGGAAACCAATATAGTCCTCCTTTTCACAATTCCATACGATGCGTTCCGTGGCATCGTTGGCATCGAGGAAAATATAATCGGACAGGTTGCCCTGTCTGTCGTAAAGCATCTTCAACCGGAGATAGCCTACCGGCATATGCTGGTAAAGGCCCCGCAGGTACGTCCGCTCCTTGCTGGCTTCCTGCTCCGATTTCTGGAGCTCCATACAGATATTGATGACATTGGCCAGCGAAGAAAACCACTGGCAGTCTTCGTTGGTCCACCGGTGGGCTTCCTCGACGATATCGATACCCACATACCCCCAGACACCGTCTTTGGCGATAAGCGGCACGACGATCAGGGATTTTATATTCTGTACGGACAGAAATTCTTTCTCGACCGCCGCCTCGGACGGGAGATCGTCCAAATCGGAAAGGATGATCGATTGGCCGGTACATACCTGCCGGGTCCACCAGGGTGTATCCGCCATCGGGAGGTGATCTATCCGACCCTGTTCCTGGCTTACATTTTTATCCGCTACTTCATACGTACAGGTCTGAGTCTTGTTTTCCAGGTCGTATTCGATGATATAAGCACGGCCTCCTTTAAAGAGCTTAAGTATGTCGCCGAGTATCTTGCGAATGATCTCGTCCACCGATTCGGCATGGAGGAAAGACAGCAGCGTGTGGGATATGCTGTTGAGTTGGTACAGCAAATCGTTGGTCCGCAACACCGACTCCTCGTTTTCCGGAATATCCTCTCCGGGTACGATCTGGGCGTACCCTATATGGATGACCGATCCGTCCTCCTGTGTAATACGGTCGATCACTTTGGCCCGTATCCAGATTTCGCCTTTCGGAGTCCGGACAGGGATCGAACGGTCGTAAATAAACTGATTGGCATATGTATCGAATTCGCTGCGCAGGCGGTCCCGGAATTCCGGACGTACGTAGCCTATAAACTCTTCAAACGGAATCTCGCTTTGCGAAAAGCCCAAAAGATCCCTGAAGTAATCCGAAAAAATATAAGTACGGCGTTTAAAATCTGCCTTCCACCATCCGATCTTGGCATCGGAGAGAATACGCCCGATTATTTCGTTCTCATTCATTTCTCTTTATCCTCAAAAAATCTCTCTATTTCTTCTATTTATTAGTATTCTTGCTGTGCTCACCGGTATAATGCCGGACTTTCTCCCGCAGGATCTCGGCATGAACAGGCTTGGGCAGGTAATCGTCGAACCCGCTGTCGTACACCCGCTGTTCGTCCTGGGCAAATGCAAAAGCCGTCACGGCAATGATAGGCACCTCGGCGGACAATTTCCGTATTTCGGCCGTCGCCTGGTACCCGTCCATCAAAGGCATCTTGAGGTCCATCAATATGAGGGCCGGGTGCAGGTTCTTGAAGAACTCAACCGCTTCGACACCATCGTGGGCATGTACAAGCGTACATTCCCGAGACAGGATCGCTTCGAACAACTTGTAGTTGCTCGGGTTGTCTTCGGCGATCAGCACCAGCGGTTTTCTCTCTTTTGTTGCAGCGGGAGCCTCTGGAGCAGCCATTTCAGGCGGACATTCTTCCGCCGGGGGCTGGCCGTCCTGCGAATCGTAAGGAATGGTGAACCAAAACGTTGATCCCTGCCCTTCGGCCGATTCCACGCCGATGCGCCCGCCGAGTTTTTTGACGATCGTTTCGCTGATGGCCAGCCCCAATCCCGTGCCCTGGGAGAAACTGTCCAGTTTGACGAAACGGCCGAATACATGGTCGCGTTTGTCCGCCGGAATGCCCCGGCCCGTATCGGCCACGTAAAAGTAAAGTTCTTTTCCCTGCTGTCTGTATCCGAGACGGATGCTCCCCTTCTCAGTAAATTTTATGGCATTATTGATGAAATTGTTGACTACCTGCGACAGACGGTTACGCTCGGTATGGACGATACAGTGGGGAAGCCGCTGGTCGAAAGATATTTGGACCTTTTCCCCGTCGACTTTTAACCGGGTCATTTGTTCTATCTCGGCCAACAATTCATTGATATCCACATCGCTGTAAACAAATTCCAGCGTTCCGGCCTCGATCTTGGACAGATCGAGGATGTCCCCGATCAATTGCAGGAGCAGCGCATTATTACTTTCTATGATGCTCAGGTATTCCTGCCTTTCTTTTTCGTCGTCCGTCTGGGCCAGCACGGACGAAAAACCGACGATCGCATTGAGCGGGGTGCGGATCTCATGGCTCATATTGGCCAGGAAAGCGCTCTTGAGCCGGCTGGATTCCTCGGCCTGTTCCTTAGCGAGCATCAGGTTCTGTTCCATTCGCTTGCGCTCGGTAATGACGATACTCGACCCGATAATGGTTTTCGGTTTTCCGGCCTTATCGTATTCGTAGACGGCGCCCTGTTTGTCGATCCATTCGTACTCGCGGTCGTTGTACCAATGCACCTGGTACACTTCATGGAACTCTTTCCGTTTTCCGGTCACCAGGTCGGTAAACACTTCCCGCATATGTTCGCGGTAGTCCGGGTGGATCGATTCGACATATTTATCGACCGTGCAAAAGTATTTTCCGTCTATGGGTTCGGGCTGGCTCTCGTGGTGGTAAATATGATAATCGCACGAGAACGTTTGGGAAGGAACGTCGCAGTCCCAGGGAAGTACCTTGGAAAGGCTCAGGACCGAGCTCATCATGGAGTTCGTGATCTCCAGTTCCTCTTTGGCGCGGGTGAGCGATCTTTCGAGTTCTTTATGCTCGTTCACCGAGACCGTTGTCCCTATCAGCCGCACGACGCGACCGGAGGCATCCCGTTCGTCCACCGATACATGGAGTTCCACCCATACGTAATGGCCTGTACCCCGGAAATCGACCCGGGCCACCGTCTGCACGCGTTCCATTTCCCCGGCTTTGAGGGCCTCGAAATAGCCCGCAACGATCGGCCGATCCTCCGGATAGAGCGCTGAAAAGAAGAAAGAACCCGGAAGTTCCTTATCCCAATCGAGCGTTTCCTTGTACTGCCCGGCTATCTGGGCGGAATCCAGGATAAAGACATTTCGGGTAGTGTCGTACATCCAAAGCGTGAGCCGGGCGATATGAAGAGCCAGCGTCAGCTTATGGGTAATGGATTCGACCTCTTCCTGCTGGCGCTGGATGTCGGTCACATCCTGCGTGCTGCATATCAGCCATTTTACTCCGTCCGAGGCGAAAATATTCTTGGTGACCATTAGGGAGTGTTCTTTCCCGTCGGCCAAAACTATTTTTTCGATGCTTTCGTATTTCCCCGTTTCCCGGGCCAGCTTGCGGTCGAACTCCCGGTAATAATCCGCCCGCTCGCGCTCCATGAACTGATACTCGGTATTGCCCACCATCTGTTCGGCTGTATAGCCGAAAATGGAGGACTGCCGGCTCCAGAAAATGTACGTTTCGGTCTCCATATCCTTGATGGAAGTGGGGATCCCGATATTGTCCAGCGCTTTGTTCAAAAACGCGCGGAGTTTTTCGGATTCGAGCCGGTGAAGGGTATTCTGGGTGATATCGCGCAGAAAAGTGACGACACGTCCGGGAGTTAAAGGAGCCGTGCAGACTTCGAAATAGACCAGGCTGCCATTTACCGGGATACTGAACTCAAAACGCTTCCGGAGCCCTTGGTGCAGAGAATCCAGAAGGTGCCCCCGATAATCGTCGGCCATCTTTTTGTCGAGGATGACCTGGTCCACGCTCATACCTACCATTTGGCCGGAAGGAATGGGCAGTAGCGAATCGTCGGCATTTATCACTTGCATGATACGAAGTTCTCCGTCATGCACAAAGATCATATCGGGACTCAAGGAAAGCAACTGTTCAGCCGATATCCCCTGGATACCATCCTGCTGACCTGCCGGAGACTGTTCCCGGCCGGATCCTGATTCGGAGAATATTTTCATGGCACTACCGCAATTCTAATCATTTTACCCCTAAAGACTTTTCCTAAAAGGCTTTCAATCCGTTTTTTTCCGCCTATTATTTCTTCTCCCTCAGTCATTTTCCAGATTTCAGTCTTCATTTCTTTCGGCATGTGGGAAATAAGCCCCCCCCTGTCAACCTTTACGAACTCAGGTAAAACAGATTAGAAACTCCATCCCCGCATTTCGCAATAAAAGTAGCTAATTTTTATCTATTACCAACATTTTGCCCCTGCAAAAAGCACAAATTGTCGATTATCGAGTTTGCAAACCGCAATATATTTAACGACAATCACTTAAAATCCCCTTTGAATTATTCGAAAAACCCTTTGATATAACACCCGGCCGGGTTACCTTTGGCAGGATAACCGCTAAAAAACTCAATCGATGAAAAAAATCAGTCTTATTTTATTTTTATCCCTGTTCCTGCTGCCCCTCGGCCATACCGCATGGGGACAGGACGCCGGAAAGAAAGAGTGGAAACTCATCTGGAAGGACGACTTCAACGGCAAAAAACTGAATCCCAAGAAATGGAACGTACTGATCCGGGAGACCAGCAAACACGACGAACTCCAGTACTACATCCCCGAAGAAGTTTACTTGCAGGACGGCAACCTGCGCATCCGCAGCAGCAAAAGGGATTATGGAAACAAACATTATACCAGCGGCCGCCTGGATACGAAAGATAAATTAGCCATCACTTACGGAAAGATCGAGATCCGCGGAAAACTACCCGTAGGACAAGGCATCTGGCCCGCTTACTGGCTTTACCCCCAGAACCGCGACTGGGCAATGGAGTACGTCATGCAGGAGGCTGTGGCCAACGGTAAGGAAACTTCGATCCCCGAACTGCGCCCCTGGTATACCGAAATCGACATGATGGAATTCCTCGGACACGAACCGAACGTGTTCTACGCCACGTATCATTACAATTCCTTCAAAGGGAAGAAAATGACTTCCTCGGCCAAATACGTGGCGGACTTCAACTTCTCGGACGACTACCACACCTACGTGCTGGAATGGGAGCCCGAAGCCATCCGTTGGTACATCGACGGAAAACTCATCCATACCGCCACCGAAGGCGTTCCGCACGAGCCTCATTTTCTGATAATGAACACGGCTATCGGCGGCAGCTGGCCGGGAAACCCGGACGAGACGACGGTATTCCCACAGTATCACGACATAGACTACGTGAAAGTATACCAGAGAAAATAACCGCTAAGCCGGCATCTCCCGGCCTAACAACACTTATTGTCCCCATCTAAAAACCCCGCACGGATACCGTACGGGGTTTTTGGTAAGAGCAACAACGGGCTATCTCTTCAAGATATCCGGCAGATGCTTCATATTGCTCTTGATGGTATCAACCACCTCGCTTACCCGCCCGTCGAAGGCGAGCCTGACCATGGAGGAAGCGAATCCCCACATCTGGCCGAACTCTATTTTGGGCGGCAGGGCCAGAGCGTTTGGGTCGGTCATGACCTCCACCAGTACGGGGCCTTCGGTAGCGAGGGCTTTTTTCAGCGTCTTTTTCACGTCCGCAGGTTTGCTCACCGAGAATGCCGTCATACCCATCGCACGGCCCACTTCGGCAAAATTCGGATTGTACATGCCCGTCTGCCAGTCGGGCAGTCCGGCTACTTCCATCTCCAGTTTCACCATACCCAGGGCCCGGTTGTTGAACACGATCAGTTTGATCGGCAGCTTGTACTGCACGATAGTTGCCAAGTCGCCCAGCAGCATCGAAAGGCCGCCGTCGCCGCAGAAAGCGATGATCTGCTGATCCGGTCGGGCGAAGGCCGCGCCGATAGCCATCGGCATGGCATTGGCCATCGAACCGTGGTTGAACGATCCGAGCATTTCGCGCTTACCCGTGCCCGTCAGGTAGCGGGCTCCCCAGACACAGCACATACCGGTATCGACCGTAAAGATCGCGTCGTCGTCGGCCAGTTTGTCGATCACCGTAGCTACATATTCGGGAGCGATCATATCGTCCTCTCCTTTTTTGGCCGCGATATTGGCCATCGTCTCCCGCAGGCCTGCATATACGCTCAACTGCTCCTGCAGGAAATCGTCATTCTCCTTTTCCTCGAGCAGGGGCAAAAGGGCTTCGATCGTGTCCTTTACGTCGCCGCCCAGGGCCATATCCACTTTTGCCCGGCGCCCAATGCGCTCGGGCCGCACATCCACCTGCACGATCTTGCACCCGGTAGGCATGAAATTCTCGTACGGAAAATCCGTGCCGAGCAGGATAAGCAAATCCGACTCATGCATGCTGGCATAGGCGGATGGGAGCCCCAGAAGGCCGGTCATGCCGATCTCGTACGGATTGTCGTATTGGATGGCCAATTTGGATTTAAAACTATAGGCGATCGGCGCTTTGATGACCGACGCCAGCTTGACCAATTGGTCGTGGGCGCCTTTGGCCCCGACACCACAGTAAATCGTAATTTTCTTGTGGGAATTGATCAACTGGGCCAATGCCTGGAGTTCCGAATCCTGCGGGCGGTACACACCCTTGGTCGGCAACAGAAATTCGGCAGTCGATCCTTCTTCCGCTTCCTCAGCCGCCAGGTCGCCGGGCATCCCGATGACCGACACCTCCCGCCGGAGCAGGGAGTGCTGGAGCGCCTGCTGAAGCATCCGGGGGAACTGGTGCGGGGTGACTGCCACCTGATTGTACCCGCTGCAATCGTCGAACAGGCGAATGGTATTCGTTTCCTGAAAATACGAGGTGCCGAATTCTTCCGAAGGGCAAGTGGAAGCGATGGCCAACACAGCCGCATTGCTACGATGCGCATCGTACAACCCATTTATCAGGTGCACATGCCCCGGGCCGCTGCTACCTGCGCAACAGGCGATCCCGTTCAGTTCGGCCTCGGCCGCTGCGGCATAAGCCCCGGATTCTTCATGGCGCACATGCACCCACTGGACACTGCCCAGACGGCGCACCGCATCGTTCACATGGTTCAGGCTGTCGCCCGTTACGGCGTAGATACGTTTGATCCCGGCCTGGGCTATGGTCTCCACAAGCTGGTCTGCTACAATTTTTCCCATAATTATATTGTTTTAAGGTTTTGCACGGGTATGGTTTGGCAAAAAAGGCGCCGACAAACCGTCCGGTCGGGAAAAGGCCCCGCACCGGCATTCTTTTGTCTCAGTCCAAAAATAACAAATATTAGCGGAAGTTTTTAGCAGTTTAAAAAAGATTAACATAACGCCTCCTTTCCATTCGTGGGGGATGAAAAGGAGGCATTGCTCTTTATCTCCGAGGGATCTTACTCCAAAAAAGCTTCGTTGATCGCGTCGAGCAGGTACTCTTTCGGATCGGCCATGTATTCCCAGAACATCACCCCACCCATGCCGTTCTCTTTGGCATACAGGCATTTTTCCTTAACGGAGCGTTCGTCGTCATAGGTAATGAACACCCGGTCTGTGGGATGGAACAAATAAGGGGCGCGGGCCGCCTCGTCCCAATATTTCACAAAGCCTTTTTGGTTTTCCAGGCTGTCTTTTATCCGGGTAAAGCCGCCCCCGCCGCGCACTTGCTTGACAACCGTATCGCCGACTCCCGCCTGCGAACCTTCTTTCAGTTCGAATGCGCGGGAGGAGAACGCGATGCCCATCACGAGTTTCTCGGCCGGCACACCTGCCGCCCGGAACGCCCGGAATGCCGCATCCCCGCTGTTGTCCACGGGATATTTCTCCGAAGCATATAAATTGGTGTGATGTACGGCCAGCGTATCGGGATAGTAATCGTAGGTCATCAGGTTGATATAGTCGAGGTACTGCTGGGCCTTGTCCATCTCGGTCATATCGGCGAATTTCTTGAAACCGCCCACCGCCGTGGTGAGCAGGTATTTTTTGCCTGTGACGTTTTCCAGCGAATCGAGGCTGTGGCGCAATGCCTGAAACATCAGCGTATAGTTTTCCTTGTCTTCGGGCCGGATGACGTTGCCTTTCAGGCCTCCGAAACCGGGATATTCCCAGTCGATATCCACTCCGTCCAGATCGTACTGCCCGACGATATCCGCCGAGGTACTCGCAAAAAGGGCGCGCCCTTCGGGGGTGAGCACGGCATCGGAAAAGGTGCCGCTCCACGTCCAACCGCCGATGGAGATGAGTATTTTGAGGTCCGGATTCCGGTCTTTCAGCGCATTGAGCGCCCGGAAATTGACCGTATCGGTCGCCTCGTTGGTCAGGACGGCCCGCCCGTCTATCAGGTTAACGAAGGCGTAATTGATATGCGTAAGTTTTTCCGGCGATATCTTACCGACATCCACCAGTCCGCGGTATCCGCCCACATAGGCGATCACGGCGGGTTTTTCCGGCGTTTTGTCCGCATTACCGGCACAGGATGTCCACAAAGGGAAAATGGCGCAAAGGCTTAAAAGGAAGACAAATGGTTTCATAGTTGTGTGTTGTTGTTCGACTTAATATACGATTTTCAAAGTTAACGATTGGTTCGGACTTTCGGCCCTTGTTTTTTCAACGACCGGGGAAAAATCTGAGAAATTTCTCCCGATCCGGAAAATAATTTAACACCGATGAGAAACAGGCTTGCTAAAATCCCGGAAAATCCTTATACTTACAGGGAAATTCCGGGGCTTCCCGGAGGCATACAACATCTATTAAACCCAAACAATGACCATGAAAGTAGGATTATTCATTCCCTGCTACATCGACGCCATATACCCGGAAGTGGGCATCGCCACTCTGGAGCTTCTGGAAAAACTCGGAGTGGACGTCGGGTATCCCACGGAACAAACCTGCTGCGGGCAGCCCATGTCCAACGAAGGGGATTTCAAGAATTCCAAAGCAGCGGAAGAGCTTTTCGTAAAGAATTTCAAGGATTTCGACTATGTCGTCGGGCCGGCCGGCAGCTGCGTGAAACAGGTTCGTGTCCATTACGACCGTCTGGAACAGACCGACGAAGTGAAACACGTGCGGGAGAACACGTACGAGTTGGTCGAATTCCTGCACGACATACTGAAAATTAAATCGTTACCCAGAACCTCCTTCCCCCACCGGGTAGCCCTGCACAACAGCTGCAGTTCCATCCGGGGACTCGGTATCGCCAAACCTTCGGAACTGATGGGCGCACCGTTCAACAAATCCGCCGACCTGCTTTCGCTGGTGGATGGCGTAGAGATCGTCCGTATGAGCCGCCCCGACGAGTGCTGCGGATTTGGAGGGACGTTCTGCGTGACGGACGAGGCGGTGAGCGCCAAAATGGGCAAGGACAAAGTGGCCGACTATCTCACCACAGGCGCCGAATACGTGGTATCTCCCGATATGTCGTGCCTGATGCACCAGATGGGCATTGCCCGGCGGGAAGGCATGACCGGGCTTCAGTTCGTGCACATCGCACAGGTACTCAACGGCGGACCTTTTAAACCCGAACAGGTATGAGCGACAAAAAAGTAGACGTGGTGCGGAATTCGGCCGAATTCATCCACGAAGACAATGTGCATGAAAAAATGCACGACAAAAATCTCTGGAACGTGCGCATGAAGCGCGACCGCATCGCCGCGGCCATGCCCGAATGGGAGGAACTCCGCGACCTGGCCTCCCGGATCAAGGAACACACCCTCTCCCATCTGGACCAATACCTGGAAGAGTTCGAGAAGAACGCCACCGCCCGCGGCGCCGTCGTGCACTGGGCCCGGGATGCGGCAGAGCACAACCAAATCGTCTTCAGCATCCTGCAGGAACGGAAGGTCACTTCCGTGATCAAGAGCAAATCGATGCTGCAGGAAGAATGCGGAATGACGCCCTTTCTGGAGGCCCGGGGTATAGAAGTGACGGAATCCGATCTGGGCGAACGCATCCAGCAGTTAGACCACCAAATGCCGGCGCATATCGTTATGCCGGCCATCGAAAAAACGACTAAAGACGTAGCCGAGCTTTTCGCCCGCACGATCGGCACCGATCCCAATGACACCGACCCTCATTCGCTGGCCGAGGCCATGCGGCAGAATGCCCGCCCGCGGTTCCTTAAAGCCGGGGCCGGGATGACGGGAGCAAATTTCGCCGTGGCGGAGACGGGTTCGTTCGTAGTATGCACCAACGAGGGCAACGCGGACATCGGAGCTTCCGTTCCGCCCCTGCACATCGCCAGCATCGGCATCGAAAAAGTACTGCCCAAAGTGGAGGACTTGGGCGTATTCGTTCGCCTGTTAGCCCGCAGCGCGCTCGGTACTCCGGCCACACAGTACACCTCCCATTTCACCGGCCCGCGCAAAGGCGGCGAACTGCATATCATCCTCACGGACAACGGGCGCAGCACCCGGCTGGGTAAGGAGGATTTTTGGCATTCGCTCAAATGCATCCGGTGCGGGGCGTGTATGAATACCTGCCCGGTATACCGCCGAAGCGGCGGTCTGGCTTATCAGGCTACGTATTCGGGCCCCATCGGCATTATCCTGGATCCTACATTCGACGCGTACCGGTACAGCGAACTGCCGTTCCATTCCACCCTATGCGGGTCCTGCTCGGACGTATGCCCGGTGAAGATCGACATCGCCGATCAGATCTACAAATGGCGCGAAGTGATGGCCGAAAAGAAATACCTGCCGGCAGGGCGGCGGGCGGCATTTGCCGCGGCGGGCGAGGTCTTTGCCCATCCGGCCCTTTTCCGCACGGCGGAAGCGGCAGCTGAAAAAGTACTGCCCGTAGTACCGGATTTCCTGATCTACAACAAGTCCCTGAACCCCTGGGGGCGCGACCGGGAAATGCCGGTATTCGCCAAAGAGACTTTCCGCGACTGGTATTTGAAGAACCGTAAAAAAGATGACAAAAAATGAGCACCACAAGAGAATATATCCTGCAGGCCGTCCGGGAAAACGCCCGGATGGAGAAAACGCCCTATCCGCAAATACCCGATTTCCCCAAAAGCGAGAAGCCGATCCTCGAAGAGTTCAAGGAAAGCCTGATGGAGGCCGGAGGCACTTGGAAAGAAGTGTCCGGCCCGGAAGAAGCCGCCCGGCTAATCCTGGAACTCCATCCCGACGCCCGGGTCATTTGCTCGGCTGCACCCGAAGTCAAGGGCACGAAAGACATCGCCGGCATTACCGATCCGCACGATACGGAAGACGTGGACGTGGGCGTCATCCGGGCGGATTTCGGGGTATCCGAGACTGGCATGGTGTGGCTGCGCGAAAAAGACCTGAAGGTCAATTCCCTGGGGGTGCTCTCCCAGCACCTGGTCATCCTGCTCGACCCGCAGCGCATCGTCCGGGACATGTACGAAGCCTATAAAAAAGTAGACCTCCAGACGGATAACTACGGTTGCTTCATGATGGGCCCGTCGGCCACGGCGGACATCGGCGCAGTTATGGTCCAGGGAGCACAAGGGGCCCGGAGTCTGACTGTCTTTTTTATGTAGTTCCGTATCTCTTCCACCCATCTGAAGGATCATCTTTAAATCCGGCCGTCTTTACAAAGACGGCCTTATTATTCAAGATAAACTCTTGCAAGATAATTATCCCTATCGAACGCTTATCCGACAAAACAAAGACAACATCCCTGTGCACAGTATTTTTCACTAACTTTGTGGCAATCGAAATACTTCGGACAATGAAAATACTTTTCATGGGATTGGGCTATATCGGACTTCCAACCGCAGCCGTCGCCGCAAGTCGGGGGCTGGTGGTAACCGGCGTGGATATCAACCGGGAAGTGGTAGACACCATCAACAGAGGGGAAATACATATCGTCGAACCCGGCTTGCACGAGGTAGTCCACAAAGCCGTGTCCGGCGGCAAACTGAAAGCCACTACTACCCCTGTGGAAAGCGATGTCTACCTGATCGTCGTGCCCACGCCGTTCAAAGGCAATCATACCCCCGACATATCGTACGTCGAAGCAGCCACCCGTTCGGTGCTCCCGCTGCTGAAAGAAGGCGATCTGTTCATCATCGAATCGACCTCCCCGGTAGGCACGACCGACAAGATGGCCCACCTGATCTTTGAAAAACGCCCCGAACTTCGGGATAAAATTCACATCGCTTATTGCCCGGAACGCGTGCTGCCCGGCAACGTGTTGTACGAACTGGTGCACAACGACCGCGTCATCGGAGGGATAGACCCGGAATCTACCGAAAAAGCCGCCGGGTTCTATTCTCAATTCGTCGAAGGGAAACTACACCGGACTAACGCCAAGACTGCCGAAATGTGTAAACTGACCGAGAACTCGTCCCGGGACGTGCAGATCGCCTTTGCCAACGAACTTTCCCTGATCTGCGACAAAGCCGGCATTAACGTATGGGAACTCATTTCTTTGGCCAACAGACATCCACGCGTAAACATCCTCCAACCCGGAAGCGGTGTGGGCGGCCATTGTATCGCCGTAGACCCGTATTTCATTACGTCCGATTTTCCGGTAGAATCCCAACTGATCGCTAAATCCCGCGAGATCAACAATTATAAGGCTTTCTGGTGCGCGGAAAAAACCCGGCAGGCCATCAAGGATTTCGAAATAAAGAACGGCCGCAAAGCCCGTGTCGCCCTGATGGGACTGGCTTTCAAACCGAATATCGACGACCTGCGCGAAAGTCCTGCCAAATACATCGCCTCCAAGGTGATGGAGAGCGGGGATGCTGACTATATGATCGTCGAGCCAAACATTACCGAACATCCGGTATTCAAACTGACAGATTACAGGGAGGCCTACCAAAAAGCGGACGTAGTCGTCCTGTTGGTAGCCCACGACCCGTTCAAAGAACTCCCTTACGACGACAAAAAGACGATACTCGATTTTTGCGGTATTTTTAAGAAATAACCTTTTCCCAAGACACGAAAAAAGCTCGCCCGAATGAAAACCATCCTGCTTGTTTTCGGTACCCGTCCAGAGGCCATCAAAATGGCCCCTCTGGTGAAAGAATTCGGGAAATGCCCACAGGATTTCCGCACCATCGTATGCGTTACGGGACAGCACCGCGAGATGCTGGACCAAGTATTGCGCCTTTTCGAGATCGTTCCGGACTATGACCTGAATATCATGAAACAGGGACAGGACCTTTATGACATAACGTCCCGGGTTCTGACGGGTATGCGGGATGTACTGAAAGAAAGCCGTCCGGACATTGTGCTGGTACACGGAGATACGACCACGTCCACGGCAGCGGCATTAGCCGCATTTTATCAGCAGATACCCGTAGGGCATGTAGAGGCGGGGCTCCGCACACACGACATTTACAACCCATGGCCGGAAGAGATCAACCGCCAGATCACCGGACGGATCGCTGCCTACCATTTCGCCCCGACACCCCTCTCCCGGGAGAACCTGCTGAAAGAAAATATAGCCCCGGAAAAAATCTCGGTCACCGGCAATACGGTGATCGATGCCCTTTATCGGGTCATCGATAAAATAAAAGAAAATAACGATCTCTCCATTCGTTTGAAAAAGAGCATCCGGCAGGCCGGATACGATGCCGACAGGCTGAACGGCGGGAAAAAGCTGATACTTATCACGGGGCACCGGCGGGAAAATTTTGGGGATGGGTTCATACACATCTGTCAGGCTATTAAAACCCTGACTGAAAAATACCCCGAAACGGACTTTGTGTACCCTATGCACCTCAACCCCAATGTCCGCAGGCCTATCGTGGAAGTTTTCGGGGAAAAGACCGGGGAAAACATATTCTTTATCGAACCGCTGGAATATCTCGATTTCATATTCCTGATGGAAAAGAGCTTTCTGATACTCACAGACAGCGGCGGCATCCAGGAAGAGGCTCCCGGCCTTGGGAAACCGGTACTGGTGATGCGCGAAACGACAGAACGCCCCGAAGCACTCGCCGCCGGAACGGTAAAACTGGTTGGGACCGACTATAGTAAAATTGTCGGGGAAACATCCCGCCTGCTGGATGATCCGGCTTACTACTGCTCGATGAGCCGGGCCGCAAATCCCTACGGGGATGGCAGGGCCTGCCAGCGGATCGTAGAAAAACTGAAAGAATAAACAACTTGAAAATACGTTCGCGAAAATGAAAGGAATTATACTGGCCGGAGGCAGCGGCACCCGTCTTTACCCCATCACCAAGGGAGTGAGTAAACAACTCCTGCCCATTTTCGACAAACCGATGGTCTATTACCCAATATCGGTGTTGATGCTGGCCGGGATACGGGACATACTGATGATCTCCACTCCGGACGATATGCCTTCGTTCCAGCGGCTGCTGGGTGACGGCAGTAATTTCGGTGTACGGCTGGAATACGCCGTACAGCCCTCCCCGGACGGTCTGGCACAGGCATTTCTGATCGGGGAAAAGTTCATCGGCAACGACTCCGCTTGTCTGGTGCTGGGAGACAATATCTTTTACGGACAGAGTTTTACCAGTATGCTCTCAGAAGCTGTCCGCTCGGCCGAAGAAGAACAAAAAGCCACTGTCTTCGGGTACTACGTATCCGACCCCGAACGTTATGGAGTAGCTGAATTCGACAACCAGGGCAACGTGCTGTCCATCGAGGAAAAACCGGCCGTCCCGAAATCCAATTACGCGGTAGTCGGGCTCTACTTCTACCCGAACAAAGTGGTAAATGTGGCAAAAACGATCCAGCCTTCAGCCCGCAGGGAACTGGAGATCACCTCGGTCAACCAGGCGTTCCTGAAAGAGAAAGAACTGAAAGTCCAACTACTGGGCCGAGGATTCGCGTGGCTGGATACCGGCACGTTCGACAGCCTGTCCGAGGCTTCTTCCTTTGTGGAGACCATTGAAAAGCGACAGGGGCTAAAGATCGCCTGCCTGGAAGAGATCGCTTACAACAACGGCTGGATCTCGCGCGAAAAACTGCGGGAAGCTGCCGCTCCGCTGGCCAAGAACGCTTACGGACAATATCTTCTAAAGCTCGCGGAAAAATGATGGAAATCCTGAAAACGGACATCGAAGGCGTAGTTATCCTCAAACCGGAAGTATTCGGGGATGCACGCGGATATTTTTTTGAGAGCTACAATAAAACTGCTTTCGATGCGGCAATAGGGCCCATAGAATTCTTGCAGGACAACGAATCATCGTCGTCGTACGGAGTGATCCGGGGCCTGCATTTCCAGAAAGGGAAACATGCACAGGCCAAACTGGTACGGGCCATTCGGGGCGCAGTATTGGATGTGGCGGTGGACATTCGCAAAGGCTCCCCTACTTTCGGGAGATACGTGTCGGTGGAACTGTCGGAGGATAACAAACTGCAACTATTCATCCCCCGGGGATTTGCCCACGGTTTCTCGGTACTGAGTCCATCCGCCATCTTCGGCTATAAGTGCGACAACATCTATGCCCCACAAAGCGAAGGGGGCGTCGCCTTCGACGACCCGGAAATCGGCATAGACTGGAGAATCCTGGAAAAAGACATCGTCCTCTCCGAAAAGGACAGCCGCCGACCGCTGCTGAAAGACGCCGAAGTTTTCGATATAAACGACGCGCTGTACTGATATGGCCGAAAAGAAAAACATACTCGTTACCGGCGGGCGCGGACAGTTGGGCCTCTCACTCCGGAAGATTGCAGCCGAATACCCGCAGTACACGTTCCTGTTCACCGACTTGCCCGAAGGAGATATTACCGACAAGGCCTCTGTCGAGCAATTGGTCGAAGAAGATAAGATCGATATCATTGTCAACTGTGCCGCCTATACCGCCGTCGACCGGGCAGAATCCGACCAAGATACGGCCCGGAAGATCAATGCGCTGGGCCCTGTGGCATTGGCCGGCATCGCCCGGGAAAAAGGAATAAAGCTCGTCCACATATCCACCGATTATGTATTTTCCGGCACGGGCAATTCTCCGTTGAAAGAAACCGACACTCCGGCCCCGGAAAGCGTTTACGGACGGACGAAACTGGAAGGAGAAAAAAATGTCGAAGCATCTGGCTGCGAGGCCGTAATTATCCGCACGGGATGGCTTTACTCGGAATTCGGGAGCAATTTTGTCAAAACAATGCTCCGGGTAGGAAAAGAACAGGGAAAATTAAACGTGGTATACGACCAGACGGGTACTCCGACCTATGCCACAGACTTGGCCCGGGCGATCATGACCCTCGTTCAAAACGAAGTGAAAGGATTTGACATCTACCATTATGCGGACGAAGGAGCCGTATCGTGGTACGATTTTGCCCAAGCGATCTTCGATATCTATGGAATGAATGTGGCAGTCAATGCGATCCAAACAAAAGACTACCCCTGCGCGGCAGCGCGCCCGGCGTACAGCGTACTGTCCAAAGAAAAGATAAAAGCAGCCGGAGCGTGTGTCCCCTATTGGCGGGATTCGCTCGGCCAATGTATCCATATTTTGAAAACATCGGACAAATGACAACCAAACGGAATATCCTTATTACCGGCGGGGCCGGGTTCATCGGTTCGCACGTAGTTCGGCTTTTTGTGAACAAATACCCGGATTACCGCATCGTATGCCTGGACAAACTGACTTATGCGGGGAACCTGGAAAACCTCCGCGACGTAGAAGAAAAGCCGAATTATACCTTCGTCAAGACCGATATTTGCGATCAGGAAACGGTCGAAAAAATATTTGCCGATCATGCCATCGACGGGGTCATCCACCTGGCGGCCGAAAGCCATGTGGACCGCAGTATCAAGGACCCTTTCGCCTTCGCCCGCACCAACATCATGGGCACATTGACCTTGCTCCAGGCGGCCAAAAATGCCTGGGGCGGTCATTTTGACGGCAAACTGTTCTACCATATCTCTACCGACGAAGTATATGGGGCATTGGAGATGGACAGCGGCTTCTTTACGGAAGACACACGTTACGACCCGCACAGTCCTTATTCCGCTTCCAAGGCCTCTTCCGACCATTTCGTACGGGCATTCCACGACACGTACGGGCTGCCGGCCCTGGTGACCAACTGCTCCAACAATTACGGCCCTTACCAGTTCCCGGAAAAACTGATCCCCCTTTTCATCCACAATATCCGCCACGGCAAACCGCTGCCAGTATATGGAAAAGGCCTGAACGTGCGCGACTGGCTTTACGTAGTGGATCATGCCCGCGCCATCGACCTGGTATTCCATCAGGGCAAAACGGGCGAAACCTACAACATCGGAGGGTTCAACGAATGGAAGAACATCGACATTGTCCGCCTGCTGATAAAAGTGACCGACCGATTGCTGGGACGCCCGGAAGGGACCTCTGAAAAGCTCATTACTTATGTAGCCGACCGGGCCGGGCACGACCTGCGCTATGCCATCGATTCCTCCAAACTGAAGAACGAATTGGGATGGGAACCTTCCCTGCAGTTCGAGGAAGGATTGGAAAAGACGGTACAATGGTATCTGGACAATCCGGGCTGGCTGGACAACGTGACCAGCGGAGCCTATCAAGATTATTACGAGAAAATGTATTCGGAGCGATAATTCCCAATACAAATTGATCATAAGGCCGGATTTTCCGGCTTTATGTAAAAATGCATCATGGAAAAAGGATATCTGCACGTCTATACCGGAAACGGGAAAGGCAAAACTACGGCCGCTTTCGGGCTGGCCCTGCGGGCTGCGATGGCCGGAAAAAAAGTGTTCGTCGGCCAGTTCGTCAAGAGCATGCGGTACCATGAAACGGAGATAGAATCCACCCTGCCGCAAATCCATACGGAACAATTCGGACGGGGTTGTTTTATCGGGCGCGAGGTGGAAGAAGAAGACCGGACGGCCGCCCGGAAGGGCCTGGAACGCTGCCGGGAAGCACTATCGGGCAAGGATTACGAGCTGGTGGTGCTCGACGAACTGAACATCGCTCTCTATTTCGGGCTGCTGACAGCAGGAGAGGTTTTGGATGTGCTAAACGATCGCGGGGAACAGGTGGAAGCGGTCGTCACCGGCCGTTACGCCCCGCAGGAACTCATCAATGCGGCCGACCTGGTCACAGAAATGACAGAAATAAAACATTACTACCAAAAAGGGGTGGAAAGCCGGGACGGGATAGACCGATAGTCATTTCCGTCCTGCACAAGAAAATGCAGGAAGCGCATGAAAAACTTCGGCTATAATATCGACCGTCTTTAATCCCTCTATGCCAGGCGATGTAAGGAACCTGCTTATATATTCTTTCCTCGTTATCTCAGGAACCGCCTGCGCTTTTACATTACCCAAATCCTCCCTATCTATATTATAGACAGGCAATCCCGTCAGCCGGCTGATCCGGCGTACATTTACTTTTAAAGGGAATAGCCGGTCATACCCGTCGGTAGTTATCAACGCTAATGGTTTATCGAACATCATTACAAACGACAACGCGGCGCTGCTATGCATCAATATTTCCCGGGCATCCCGAACTAATTCCACGGTTTTGTACTTTATTATCTTCCTTGCTCCCCATTCATCGCCTTGGTATTCCGACTTCGGATGGGCGGCAATGACCACTTCCAATCCCGTCCGTTGCTGATATTCATCAAAAAACCTCAACATAGAACGGCGGTATTGAGTGGTATCTGCCCGACAATCTTTTACAAAAAACCGCATATCAGGATGGTTTGGGAAATATTCATCCAAAAACACGGCATAATTTCCCTTGCATAATCTTTGCCCGCCCAAAGACGATTTATATTTTTCCCAGTCCGGATGGTTGATCTTCACGTCTATCCAGAAATCGTCCCCGGAACTGACAAACAGATCATATCCTTTGACATGCCAATATTTTTTATAAGCCCAGTACATGCCCTTTTTCAGGCGGTTTGACACACCTGTGGCGATTTTCCTGAAAGAAGCCATTCTTATCTTCTGAAAAAAAGGAATATCCGGCAGGACAGATGATGCGTATAATTCCATACGAACCGTGTAACATCCCTTATCAGACAACAACCGGAAGAAAGCCCTGTTTTCCCACCGATTGAACACTTCCACAATAAAGACGGTTTCCGCCACCTCTAATCCATCGATCGCGCGGGAAACATCTTCCAGAGAATTCATCACATGCAGCCGGTCAAAATCGGTAATGCTGTCCGCCAGCTGCATCCCTTTATGGAATATCTGCGAACAATCCCAAAACCGGACGTCGAATCCCTTGGCTGCCAACTCTTCAATATGGAAAATAGCCATCCTGCGAGGCGTAAGGGGTTCATGGTCTATAATCACTATTGTCTTCATTCCTCTGGTTCCAATAACTGCATATTAGGCTTTAATCGTCCGATTTCTCCACAAAGATAAACAGTTCATCAGGAAACAAAAGCGTTTTATCGGATAAAATTGTGCGACTGGACTTTATCCCGTAATAGAAGAACATTTTAAAAGCTATATGTAATGCTGTAATAATCGGACGATTTTTAAAAAGGTCGTTGTGTTTTTGTTTTAAGAAATCCCGCACTGATACTAATGAAAATAATATATTGTATCCACGGCACTTTCAATTCCGGCGGCATGGAACGGATACTGGCCAATAAGGCAATCTTTTTAAGCCGACATGGACATCAGGTAGTCATTTTAACCACTGAACAAAAAGGCCGCGAACCCTTCCTGCCCCTCCCGAAAGAAGTGCGCACGATCGATCTGGGGATCAATTATTCTGAAACGTTGGGACATAACGTCTTCGCGCGGCAAATCATGCTGCGCGACAAGCGAAGGAAGCATAAAGAATTGTTACAAAAAGTCTTGATGGATGAACGCGCCGATATTGTAGTATCCATGTATAGCACGGAAATGCCGTTCCTGCCCTATATCAACGACGGGAGCAGAAAAATCCTGGAAATACATTTTGCAAAATCTTTCCATACGGATATGATGCGTAGCCGCCATGGAAATAATCTTTTTTTCAAGGCCGTGGCAAGATACCGGTCAAAAAGGGACAACAGACATATCAAAGCCTACGACCGTTTCGTTGTGCTCACGGATGAAGACCGGAAAGATTGGGGCGATAGTTTTCAGAACATCATATCAGTGCCCAATTTTATTGGTAACTACCCTGATAAACAAGCCGATTATTCTTCAAAACGGGTTATTTGCGTGGGACGGCATAATTACCAGAAAGGTATGGACTTCCTGATCGAAACATGGAGCAGAACAGCCCCTATGCATCCCGATTGGAAATTGGCCATCGTCGGCGGCGGCGAGGATATGGAAAAAAACCGGACCCTGGCCGAAAAGCTGGGCGTAAGTGCCAGCATAGACTTCATCCCACCGACCAAACATATCGCCGAAGAATATCTGAAAAGCTCCATCTACATAATGAGTTCCCGTTATGAAGGCCTGCCCATGGTATTGATCGAAGCAATGTCCTGTGGATTACCCTGTGTATCCTTCGCCTGCAAATGCGGACCGAAAGATATCATCTCCGATGGAAAAAACGGATTGCTCATAGATCGGGTTGGAGATACAGAAGCCCTCTCCATGGCCCTGTCAACTTTAATGTCCGATGAGACCCTGCGCCAAACAATGGGAAAAGAAGCCCAAAACAGGGCAAAAGATTTTTCTGAAGAAAAAATAATGTCCCGATGGATGACTTTGTTTGACGATCTCAGGCAATAGACCGGCATCCACGCTTCCAAACCTGCCTATTATTTATTACTACACCAGACTACATTTTTTCATCCAGATTATGCCCCAGTTCCTGGTGATCAAAATTTTTCAGAAAAGATTTCATGACGGCCACGATCTCCGCTTTTTCGGTCACCGGTTTTGCAAATACGGCTTCCATCTGTCCGAACAAAGCATCTATTTCCCCTATCGGCCGTGGGACGACCGAGGTGATCACGCCTAATGCACAGTGGCGTTGCAGGTCCGTAGCCTCCTGTTCGGTGAAAAACTCTTCGTATGGTTTCTCCCCCGTAGTATTCGACCCACTATAGAAAACGGGGTATTTTTTTGCCCCCTTCTCAAGTGCTTTAGCCTTCTCCAATGCTTCCTTTTCCGAAGCACAATTCTCGATCTCAAAACCCTGGGCCTCCAGGAATTTGGTGGCCATATCGGAGAACGTCATAACCTGCTCCTTGCCTAATTTCGGGAAATAGATCTCCCCCGTATTGCCCAACATACAAGCCAGCATACATATCTGTCCGCTTTCCTGGGGCGAGACAAAATACCGGGTCACATCGTTCGGGGCAGATATGGGCTGCAGTTTGGCCACACGTTCCAAAAATCCCGCCGGAAGGGAACCGTTGCTGAAAGCGACGTTGGCAAATCGGGCCGTAGTAATCGGTATTTCGGCCGAGTAAGCCATAATCATGTCTTCCATAATCTTCTTACTGCCTCCCATGATATTGACCGGATTGGCCGCTTTGTCGGTGGACACGCAGAAATAATGCGCCGGTTTATACTCCCGGAGCAATTCCAGTAATTTACGTGCCCGCAGGACATTGTTTTCCAGCAGCGCTTCTACAGAAAAAGCGTCTTTTTCGCTGCGCACATGTTTATGGGCCGAAAAATTGGCTACGATGTCGAATCCCCCCCTGGCCCGGAACATTTTTTCAAATACCGCATCCGCATAATTCATCGGGTAAGTGACATAATCTGCCGGGACATAATCCCCGCTGCTCCGCAAATCCCGGGTGAGTTCTGTCAGTGCATTTTCATTGACGTCCACCACTACCAAAGTACGGGGTTCGAAAGGTAGTATCGCTTTTATATAAGAACTCCCTATCGTACCGGCCCCGCCTATTACCAAGACCGTTTTATCCCGGATCTCCCGGGATAAGCGTTCATAGTTCGCCTCTATATCGGGGGCAAACATGGATTGGCTGCGCCCCGTAACATTCCTGTCGATAAATTGCTTCAGATTGAACATGCTTATACGTAATTTTACTGTCTTGAAAAGTATAATTATTCAGATGGCAAAATGCTCCCATAGGGATATCATCGCCCTCCATTCTGACTATATATTTCTTCATATTGTCTAATCATCGTCCCAACATCGAATTTTACGGTGGCTCTTTCCCTTGACGATTTCCCCATATGTTCTTTTAGCCGGGGATCACACATGAATTTTAAAATATTTTCCGCAATCCCCTCCGGATTACGGGGGGCGCACAACAATCCTGTTACTTTATCCTGTACTACCTCCGGAATACCTTCCACATCGGTAGCCACTACAGGAAGGCCGTAAAATCCCGCTTCCAAGAACATCAACCCGAAAGACTCATATATCGATGTAGCGGCAAACAGATCGTGAGATGCATAAAAAGGCGATACATCGTTCTGCCAGCCAGCCAGTTTAATATTATTCTCCAACCTGTTCTCGTTGATGAATTTAGCGCACTCATCATATTTTTCCCCGTCGCCGACCAACGTAAATTCAACCTCAGGGCTCTTTTCAGCTACAATTTTTGCGGCCTTAAGCAGAGTCATAGGATCTTTTTGATTATCCAACCGTCCGACAAACAATATTTTAAACGTGTCATGGGGAACGGCATCCATCTTTTGCATTTCAGAAAAGTTCACCCCATTATAGATTGTAGTGCATTTATTCGAAAACTTTTTAAAATACTTCTTATAGTATTGGTTGACAAGAATTATTTTATCACAAAAAACAGAGGCAAACATCTCGCAAGCCCAATAAAACTGCCATTTAGGAAATTTTACGAATTTGTGGAAAGCCAATCCGTGTACAGTATGCACGACCAACGGGATGCCCGCTAACGTAGCTGCAATCCGACCAATTATTCCGGGTTTAGTGGAATGAGTGTGGACTATATCGAATTTTTCCCGCCGGCACAATTTATAAATCTCAATAAGTGCCGGAATATCCTTAAATCCGATTGCCCGGCGCAATTTTTTAGAATACAAAACCTTAACTCCGGCGTTTCGGAACGCCTTTTCGCATACGGCCTTATCCCCCGCATCGAGTTCATCACTGAAAAGGATCCATTTCTCATATTCACTGTCCGGCAGTCCCCGGAGGATTTCAAGCGATATTTTTTGAGCCCCGGAAAGCTTGGGAAGGACCTGTATATGCAATATCTTTTTCATCTATCCGCGCAATAAAACAGTAAATAATTCTTCCCATGAGTATGTATGGCTTCCCGAAACGGCCACCGACGGGACCGGCGCCAAAAAATCTTCCTCCCCTTTGATCAGTTTTTTCATTTGCTTTTGCAATTGATTCACTTTGTATGGATTGAAGAAAGCGGTTGCCTGGCTGCCTATTGCCGTGGTATGGGCATAGGGAAGGTCTGCGGCCAATATCGGTTTGCCGGACACCGCAAATTCAGATATAGGCAGGCCCCATGTTTCGCCTTTGGCTGGAAATACCAGACAGTCGACTTGAGAATAAAGATCGAACAACCCTTCGCGCGATTGAAATCCTGCAAACTCTATGGCCGAAACATTTCCGTATTTCCGCCGCAGCCACGCTGCATACTTATTTTCGTCCCCCGACAGAGTAATATAAACCTTAAAATCTTTTATTCCCTGTTCTTCAATATTTTTAGCTGCCTGACAGAGCAATTCGAAATTTTTATACGAGTTTGCCGACGATGGGAAAAGAAATTTAAAAACCTTGTCAGAACGAACCTCAGCCCTACTAATCGGCATTTTTTCGTTTTGTGCCGGATAAGCCACAATCAATTTATCTGCTGCCAGGTCAAACATCCTGATGAATTCGTCTTTGAACCAATTCTGCTGAACCACTACGAAATCATTCTTTTTTATGTTGGTCTTATAAATATACTTTGAGAACAAGGAAAACAGATATATTTTGTAATTAAATTTTAGATCTCGCCAGGTGGCTTTATAAAACGGGAACGGATTATGGCAATACACAGCCCTGCGCAGGGCAAGCACATTGGGTGTAGTATCGTGGAGCGAGAGCCATAAATACACAGGGGAGAGCTGTCGGGAAATTTTCTTCATTGTTACGTATTCGCACCACAGACGTTTTACCCATGCCGTTTTTGCCCAAGGGAGCTCGATATATTCAATGTTCGGATAACTCGCCAGTTCTTTGTCGTGAACCAAGGCTACGATCCGAAGATTCTGTTCCTGCGCAATAGACGACAGGTATTCCAGGCAATCCCGCAAGATCGTTAAAGTACCTCCCACTACAATATTGACTGCTGATATAACTATTGTCTTCTTTGGCTCCATAGTATTAAATTAAAGATTTTCAAATAATTCCTGCCACTGTTTCATGATCTGTTCCCTGGAGAATTTCTCCTGAACCTTTCGGGCGGCATTTTTCCCCATTTTCCGGCGAAGATCTTCATCTTCAATTAACCGGCAAATGCCTTTGGCTAAGCCTTCGACATCTCCATCAGGAACCAAAATCCCGTCTTCTTCATTATTTATTACATCCCGGGGACCGCATTTGCAGGCAAAGGACACACAGGGAACCCCAAAGGCCATCGATTCCACCAAAACCATGCCGAACCCTTCATAACGCGAAGACAGCACGTTGATGGAACTTGCCAGATATTCCCGACTTATGGTGCTTGTAGGGGGATGAATGGATACAATCCCCTCCAATCCCGATCTTTTTATCTGCTTTATAAGAGCTTCTTCTTCCTCCCCGCCGCCAAATATATCTAATTTCCAATCGGGATGATCTTCTGCCACAGACTCCCAGGCATGGATAAGCCTGCTGTATCCTTTCTGATGGGTCAGACGGCCTGCGGAAATGACCCTTTTATCAATCAGCGGAGAAAGCTCCCCCACATCAAATGTAGAGGCATTATATACGACTTCCATATTGGGCTTATTCCCCCAATATTCTTTATCTTCCTGTGTCAGTACAACAAATTTATGGTATTTTTTTATAGCCCTCTCATCCTGTCTGCTGCGCAGGGCATCGGACATTTTCCAAAGGCCGCCACGCGCCTGTTGTTCCCTGAAATATTTGGAGAAATGGATTTCGGCCACTTTTTTGCTCCCGTCTTTTATATCCGGGAGCCAGTGTACTTCCGGCCCGAACATGGAAACCACGATGTCAAACCTCTCCCTGGCCAAGAGCTCAGAAAGACGGCGCCGATGCTTCTTCTGTTTTCTGAAATAGGACAACGTCTTACTGAAGATATTCCGACCATTGGTATCAGAATAATTTATTCCCAGATCGTAATGTCTGATCTTTTCAGAAAAGCGAAAAAAACGGGGCCTGTCCTGTTGATCGGAAGTAATAATGGAAATATCATAACCTGCCACATCGGCCAGGTAATTAGCTTTATTGCTCAACACCCGCTCCATACCTCCGGAATTGAAAGTGCCCAGTATCAGATAAGCTATTTTCATTACGTCAGATAATCTATTAACCAGTTTTTATAAGGAATGTAACTGCCGGGCCATTCATTAAAGAAATTGATCTGCCTGTATATGGAAAATCCGACAAAGATACAGAAGTACATAACCTTTTTCCATCCTTTAAGGGCAAAGATAAGGTTGGCAGATAATATTATCTCGAAAAACGAGAAATAAATGCTCCCCCTGACAGCTATTTCCTGCGCAAATCCAAATGCGGTGTAGATGACCATCGACAAAAAATAAATATTTATATACAAGCTCATCTTTGGCAGCTGCACCAGTTCCTTGCGGAAATAATAGCACGAAAAGAAGAGGAACGCCCGGATGAGCACAGCGGTATTAAGTCCCAATGCTGTAGGCTGTACGGCTGCGTAATAATTCAATTTCATTGCCATATAACCTGGCAAATAATTTATGAAATTAATATAGATGCCATACATGGTATTACTGCAGACCAACGAGGCGATGAAAACTAAAATGTAAAATTTTAATCCTTTTAAATCGGCCGGTATAAAAAATACAAGTGCTCCAATAATCGCCGAATAATGAAAAGTCATTGCCAAGCCTATCAGGGAAAAAAATTTGATCTTGCTTTCTTTGTTGGCATAGGCCCACAATACAATCCCAACTGCCAAAAACTGCCGGAACTGCCCCATAGCAGACGGATACATGTACAATCCCAAATAGAACACTACCGCCAATATGGGCAGCATCGTATAGCGCCAAATAAATTTAAATTGAACCCATAATATAGCCAGGCTCATCATGATAATAACCGCATGATAATCGGGAGCGATCCTGTTCAGCAGCACATAGGCCGGCTCTATCCCCGACCAGTCCAAATCTTTTATCTTAACATAAAGCTCATAATAACTTTCATAATCGAATCCACACGCCCGGAAACCGGCGATCAGAAACAATGCAGCAAAAACAATGCCGAAAAGGTAAAAATGAAGATAACGATAACGCCTTTTACCGGCCATAGCGAGTTCTACTATCGCCAGTCCCAGACACAGGCTCATTATCAGAATATATATATCCATAATACGAAGGCAAAGGTAGGCTTTATTTTTGGTATCATAAAAGATAAACGCTACCTTTGTAAGTATAAAAGCACGCCATGTATCAGAACGTTATCGACTTTATTAAAGCTCTTTACAACGGATCGTCTCCCGTTCCATTGCACGCGGCGACTTTCGCCGGCAACGAAAAAAAATACCTCGAACAATGTATAGATACGACTTTCGTATCCAGCGTGGGGGAATTCGTGAACAGCTTTGAGAAAATGGTGGCCGATTTCACAGGGGCAAAACGGGCTGTGGTGTGTGTCAACGGCACTAATGCTATACATATGGCCCTGATGCTTGTAGGGATAGAGCGCGATGACGAAGTTATCACACAGTCCCTCACCTTCATCGCTACGGCCAATGCTATTTCGTACTGCGGGGCCCATCCGGTATTTTTAGATGTAGACAGGGATACAATGGGGCTCTCCCCTTCAAAAATGGGGGAATGGCTTCAAGCCAATGCCGAAATTCGGGGCGAAGAATGTTTCAATAAAATGACGGGGCGACGCATCAAGGCCTGCGTGCCCATGCATACGTTCGGGCATCCTGTTCATCTGGACGAACTGGTAGCATTATGCTGCCAGTGGCACATCGAACTGGTCGAAGATGCGGCCGAAAGCATCGGCAGTTACTATAAAGGGCGCCATACGGGCACTTTCGGAAAAGTGGGCGTACTGAGTTTCAACGGGAACAAGACCATCACCACCGGAGGCGGAGGCATGTTGCTTTTCAACGATGAAAAGTTGGCAGATTACTGCAAACACCTGACTACACAAGCGAAAATACCACACCGGTGGGAGTTTCGTCACGACCATATCGGGTACAATTACCGCATGCCCAACATAAATGCAGCTTTGGGCTGCGCCCAAATGGAGCAATTACCCAAATTCCTGGCCAGCAAACGCGCTACGGCAGAAGCTTATAAAGACTTTTTTGCCAACCATCCGGATATCCGGTTTTGCAGCGAGCCCGAGAACACCCGCTCGAATTACTGGTTGTGCGCCGTCATCCTTCCCGATAAGGAAAAACAACTGGAATTCCTGACGCAGACCAACGACAACGGCGTAATGACGCGCCCCATCTGGGAACTGATGAACCGGCTTCCCATGTTTGCCCAGGCCCAGTGCGGAGACCTTTCCAATGCCGAGTGGCTGGCCGACCGGGTTGTCAATATTCCAAGTTCCGTACGGCTATGAAACCACTCATGCTGATCGGAGGAGGAGGCCATTGCAAATCGGTCATCGAAGCGGCGGAAAGCGCCGGAAGGGAAATACTGGGCATACTCGACACTCCCGACAAAGTGGGGCAGAAGATCCTCGGATATCCCGTGATCGGGACCGACAACGATATTCCGCCATTGGCCGTAAAAGCGGATTTCATCCTCACAGTAGGACATATCAAAGATTCTTCCGTGCGGCGCAACCTGTCGCAATTGGTAAAACAGGCTGGAGGGAAATTGGGCACGGTCATCGCCTCCACGGCCCATGTGAGCAGGCATGCGGAAATCGGCGCAGGAACCGTCGTATTACACGGAGCGATGGTCAATGCCGCAACTGTGATCGGGGAAAATTGTATCGTCAATACTTTGGCCAATATCGAACACGATACTGAAATAGGCGACTTTTGCCATATATCGACCGGGGCGATGGTCAACGGAGGCTGCAAAATAGGGCATGACGTGTTCCTGGGGAGCCAATCGGTGATGCTCAACGGAGCGGAAATTCCGGATGGGTGCATCGTGGCGGCCGGGTCGTTCGTGCGCAAAACCATTCGCACCAAAGGAATCTATGCCGGGAATCCGGCCATACTCATGAAAAAATTATGAATAAAACGCTCATTATCGCAGAAGCCGGCGTTAACCATAACGGCTCTCTCGACTTGGCCCTTAAGCTGGTGGATGCCGCCGCACGAGCCGGAGCGGATTATGTCAAATTCCAGACGTTCAAAGCCGAAAAATTGGCGAGCCGTTCGGCAAAGAAAGCCGAATATCAGTCCCGCAATACCGGCACGGACGACACACAGTATTCCATGCTCAAAAAGCTCGAACTTTCCCAACTGGATCACATCCGGCTGATAGAGCATTGCCGGGAAAGAGGCGTAAAATTCCTGTCCACCGCTTTTGACCCGGAGAGTTTCGTATTTTTAGACAGCCTCGGATTGCCATTGTGGAAGATCCCTAGCGGAGAGATCACCAATTACCCCTATTTGAGGGCCATCGGGAGGACAAAAAAACCGGTCATCCTCTCCACGGGTATGGCGACCCTGCCTGAGATCGAAGAAGCGGTAGAAGTACTTACTCGTTTCGGCACTCCGAAGGGGCAAATCACATTGCTCCACTGCACCACCGAATACCCTGCCCCGAAAAATGAAGTCAACCTGCGGGCCATTGCCACAATGCGCGAACGCTTCGGACTGCCCGTGGGTTACTCCGACCACACGCAGGGGATAGAAATCCCGGTTGCGGCCGTTGCCCTGGGGGCCACGGTCATCGAAAAGCATTTCACCCTCGACCGGACGATGGACGGACCCGATCATCGGGCCAGCCTCGAGCCGGACGAACTGCGGGAAATGGTCTCGCAAATACGCCAGGTGGAATCCGCCCTGGGAACCGGGGTCAAAGAACCATCCGAAAGCGAGAAAAAGAATATTCCCATCGCCCGTAAATCCGTCGTTGCTGCATGTAATATCGCACCCGGGGAACCCTTTACGGAAAACAACATCACCGCCAAAAGACCCGGCGGAGGACTTTCGCCCATGCTATGGGAACAAGTGATCGGCAAAACGGCGAAGCGGGCTTTCAACCCCGACGAACCCATCGAACTATGAAGAAAAAAATCTGCATCGTTACCGGAACACGCGCCGAATGGGGCCTGTTATCCCGTTTGGCCGGACTTATCCGGCTGGACTCCGGGCTGCAACTGCAGATCATCGCCACCAATATGCATCTGGACCCGCGTTATGGGAACACGTACAAAGAAATAGAAGAGGCCGGGTTCACAATAGACTACCGGGTGCCTATGAACGCCACAGGAGACGATGCCCAGTCCACCGTCAAATCGATGGGCAATGCCGTATCGGGCTTTGCAGACGCTTACCAAGCTCTCCGACCGAACATGCTGGTGGTATTGGGCGACCGTTACGAGATTCTGGCCGCCGTCCAGGCGGCCTTGATATTCCGCATCCCTGTAGCCCATATCCATGGGGGGGAGATCACGGAAGGTGCTTTCGACGACGCGATCCGCCATGCAATCACCAAGATGAGCCATTTGCATTTTACCGCCACCGAACCTTACCGGGAAAGAGTGATCCAAATGGGGGAACAACCGGATACCGTATTCAACGTAGGGGCTTTAGGCGTGGACAATATCCGACAGATCCCCCTGTGGGACAAAGAAAAGACGGAGGAAAGTCTCGGAGGCTTCGGTCTGGATAAAAAAACGATCCTGGTCACGTTCCATCCCGTAACATTGGAAGAAGGAACGGCCGAAGGACAGGTAAACGAACTGTTAAGCGCCCTGAACGAAGTCAAAGACCTGAAAATCCTTTTTACGATGCCCAATTCCGACACCGGGAACCGGGTCATCGCCGAAAAGATAAAGAATTGGTGTGACTCCAACCGGAGCCGTGCCATATGGTTCGACTCGTTGGGACTAAAACGCTACCTCTCCGTGTTGCAATATATCGGGGGGGTCGTAGGCAATTCCAGCAGCGGCATTATCGAAGTGCCGAGTTTCGGCATTCCGACGATCAACATCGGCGACCGTCAAAAGGGGCGCACCGCAGCGCCGAGCGTAATAAATTGCCCCCCTAAAAAAGAAGATATTTTGGCCGTACTCCGGCTTTTGGTACAGGGTGCCATCCCCATGGAAGGCCAAAATCCTTACGACAAGACCGGGACAGCCGAAACCATCCATAAAATCCTCCGGGAATCCAACCCTTCCCTGCAAAAACATTTTTACGATCTGCCATGCAAGACATCGGAAAATATATTATAAAATCCGGCTGTTCGATGCTGGATGCACTGAAAAAAATCGAGCAGCTCTCCGAAGAACTCACGCTCACCCTCTTCGTTGTGGACGAAGAGGGCCGTGCAATAGGCTCTATTACCGATGGTGATATCCGCCGCGGTCTGTTGCGCGGAATCAGATTGGAAGATCCGGCCGAACAGATCATGGCCCGGCAGTTCACTTATTTGAACGAATGTTGCTTCGAACTGGAAAAGCTCAAACTGATAAAAACAAAAAAGTTCAAGTTAGTCCCGGTCCTCGACAGTGAGCACCGTATAATCCGGGTCATAGATTTCAATAACGACCATTCCTATCTCCCCATCGATGCAGTGCTGATGGCCGGGGGAAAAGGCGAGCGGCTGCGGCCAATGACCCTTACTACCCCTAAACCCCTATTGCCTGTAGGCGACAAGCCCATTATCGATTACAACATCGAAAACCTGCTCAAAAATGGTATCGAACATATTAATGTGACCGTAAATTACCTTAAAGAACAGATCGAGGAACACTTTTCCGTACCCCGAAAGAATGGTATTATGGTGCAGTGCGTCCGGGAACCCGAATACCTGGGAACGATCGGATCGGTAAAATTCGTGCAACAGTGGCATAACGACACTGTATTGGTCATGAATTCCGACCTGTTTACCAATATCGACCTGGAAGACTTTTTCCTACATTTCAAGGAAAACGATGCCGACATGTCGATAGCAGCCGTACCTTACAGCGTAAACATCCCTTATGGAATCTTCGAAATAGAAGGCCGGAGGGACGTGAAGGGGATAAAAGAAAAACCAAGCTATCACTATTATGCTAATGCGGGCATCTATATGATAAAACGCAAAGCCCTGGAGATGATCCCGGACAACAAGTATTTCGATGCTACCGACTTTATGTCGCTGCTGATCGAACATAATAAACGGGTGATCCGCTATCCTCTGGCCGGTTACTGGATAGATATCGGCAAGCCGGAAGATTTCAAGAAAGTACAAGATCTGGCGCAACACATCAACAAACAATGAATATTCTGATCACTATATGCGCCCGGGGAGGGAGCAAAGGCATTCCCGGGAAAAACATAAAGCTCTTGTGCGGGAAACCGCTCATCGGATATACGATAGATACGGCGATGCGTTTCGCGGAAAAATTCCCCGGGACCGATATCGCCTTGTCCACGGATTCCGAAGAGATAAAATCGACCGCTGCCCGATGCGGCCTGGACAGCGATTATACGCGTCCGGATTCCTTAGCCGGGGATACAGTCGGGAAAATAGACGCTATCGCGGATTTGCTGCGCCATCAGGAAAGTAAAGGCAAACGCTACGATTATGTACTGGACATGGACGTAACCTCTCCCTTACGCAATGTAGACGACCTGTGCGCCGCATTCGATATTCTGCGGGGCAACGAAGAGGCTGTCAATCTATTTTCCGTGAGCCCGGCCGGTAGGAGCCCCTATTTCAACATGGTAGAGCAAAAGGAGAACGGATTTTACGGGAAGGTAAAATCTACCGGCGAGGTATTCGCCCGGCAGGCAGCCCCCAAAGTGTACGACCTGAACGCTTCGTTTTACTTTTATAAACGCGCGTTTTTTGATGCCGGATACAAAGGGGCCATTACGGACCGCTCATTGATCTATGAAGTCCCCCACATCTGTTTTGACCTGGACCATCCGTTGGATTTCGAGATCATTTCATTCCTGGTCGGTCACGAAAAACTGGATTTTAAATTATGACCGTCGGGGTAATAGGGCTCGGGTCCATCGCCCGCAAACATATTGACGCATTGCGGGAAATACATCCGCAAGCGGAATTCTACGCCTTGCGCCACCAGGTGGATGCTCCGGCCAGGGAAGGCATTGCCAATGTGTTTTCCATCGGGGAATTATTGGAGAAAAATCCGGATTTCATCCTCGTATCCAATCCTACTGCGGCCCATTTCCAGACTTTGACAGCCCTGGCGGGGAACGACATTCCCCTGTTTATCGAAAAACCTCTCTTCGATCGTCTTCACCCGCGGCCGGATGTTTCTCAGCTGACATATGTGGCCTGCAATCTTCGCTTTTTGGGATGTTTAAATTTTGTCAAGGAAAACCTTTCCGGGCGGCGGATAAACGAGGTCAATATGTACTGCGGGTCTTACCTGCCGGAGTGGCGTCCCGTAACCGATTGGCGCAGCATTTACAGTGCCAACAAATCGATGGGCGGGGGTGTGCATATCGACCTGATACACGAGATCGACTATGCCTATTGGTTGTTCGGCGCCCCGGATTCGGTGCAGAAAACATTCCGCCATGTATCCTCGCTGGAAATAGACGCGTACGACTATGCCAATTATTGCCTGGAATACGGTAATTTTACGGCGTCTGTGATCCTCAACTATTACCGAAGGGACTACAAACGGACACTGGAGATCGTGTTCGACGATTGCACCTGGGAGGCGGACCTGGCCAAAAACATGGTCGTCTGCAACGGGGAAATCCTGTACGAAAGTCCGGAAACATTCGCCGACACGTATAAAAAACAAATGCGGCATTTTTTGGAGGCCATCCGCAGCGGAAAAACATTCAATTCAGTGAACGAAGCCTACGATGTGCTGAAAATATGTCTGGAATGATAAAAATAGTATGGAACTGAAAGATAAGATCATCATCGTTACCGGCGGCAGCGGGCTTATCGGCCGCCAATTGGTAAGTTATATCCGCCAAAGCGGCGGCACGGCGATAAACGCCGAAATTTCCGTAGATACGGACTTTGAAAAGGGGAATATACACTGCGATATCACCTCTCCCGAATCGGTTGAAGAAATGATCGGAGCGGTCTTAAAGGCCTACGACCGAATCGATGGGCTGGTAAACAGCGCTTACCCGCGCACCAAAGACTGGGGCGTGAAATTTGAGGATATCCCGTTCGAAAGCTGGCGGAAAAATGTCGATATGCAGATGAATTCGGTATTCCTGATGTGCCAGAAAGTACTGGCCGTGATGAAAGAGCAAAAGTCGGGTTCGATCGTCAACATAGCTTCTATATACGGCGTGGTAGGCAACGATTTCACGATTTATGAAGGTTACGGGGGTACTTCTCCGGCCGCTTACAGCGCGATCAAAGGAGGTATCATCAATTTTTCCCGCTATCTGGCCTCCTATTTCGGCAAGTACGGGATCCGGGTAAACACGGTATCCCCGGGCGGCGTGTTCGACAACCAGCATCCCAGTTTCCTGGAACGATACAACGATAAATCGCCGCTCAAACGCATGGGGCAACCCGAAGAAATGGCCCCGGCCGTAGCTTTTCTATTATCGGATGAAGCCAGCTTCATCACCGGGCACAACCTGATGGTGGACGGGGGATGGACGGCCATATAATAATCTGTCGGCATGATATTCACCATCTCCAAAGACAACATCCTCGCCCAACTGATCAGACAGTTGGAATCCTTTTTCATACTCCACAGGGATGAAAAAGAACTGTTAGGCAGGCTCATGGACGACGTCATGGGGCGGTGTGCGTATTGTTTCGGGAAAAACGAGAACAAATATTTCAAACACGAAGGCGAAACGTGTTTCAATCCGTATATATCCGCCCAGTATGTCATTTTCCTGTATTATTTCTCGAACTCCGTCTACAGGACGCTTTCCGGTACGGAAAAGAAACAGAACACCGGCAATCTGGCCGACAAAATATATTATCTGAACAAAGCCATGAATGGCTGCGACTTGTTCTATGCCATAGAACTGCCTTCCTATTTCCGGGTGGAACATCCTGTAGGAAGCGTCATGGGGCGGGCACAATACGGAGAAGGCTTTTCATTTCTCCAAGGCTGTACAGTGGGAGGATATACGCCCATTTCAAAAATCCCGGTCTATCCCACAATAGGAGAAAATGTCGCAATGTATGCCAATTCTACCATCATAGGGAATTGCACCATCGGCAATAATGTAAATATTGGTGCCGGCGCTTTAGTCAAAAACGAGGATATACCTTCCGATACCAATGTATTCGGGCAATCCCCCAACCTGATCATAAAATCCAGAAAAAATGTATAATATCGCAATCATAGGGGCCGGACAACTGGGCAGTCGGCATTTACAGGGGCTTAAACTGGCGCAGTTGCCTATGCATATCGAGATCGTGGACAACAGTGAAAAATCCCTGGAAACAGCACGCGAACGGTACGACCAGATAGAAGCCAATCCTTTGGTAAAGGAAATAAAATACCTCGGATCGCTCGACGACCTTGCGCCGGAACTTGATCTGGTCATCATTGCCACCGGATCCGCTCCCCGCCGGGCTATTCTGGAAGATCTGCTTGCCAAAAAAACGGTCAAAAACCTGCTGCTGGAAAAAGTCCTTTTCCCCCGGGTACAGGATTACCAGGCCGTCGATGAGCTGCTCGCCGGAAAAGGACTGACCGCCCGCACCTGGGTGAATTGTACCCGCAGGACATTTGAAGGTTATAAAAAGCTCCGGGAGGAACTTCGGGATAAAGCCCCTTTGCAGTATGAAAAAACAGGGTCCGACTGGGGCCTGGGATGCAATTCCATCCATTTCATCGATCATTTTGCTTTCCTGACGGATGACAAAAATATCCCCGCTCTCGACTTATCCGGCCTGGACAAGAAAATATACGACAGCAAACGCACAGGTTACGTGGAATTTACCGGAACAGTATCCGGGGTAACGAATAACGGGAATATTTTCGTTTTGAAATCCGGGGAAAAAGCAGGGATCCCCCAATCCATCGTCATAAGCCATGGGGATAACCGCTATGATATCGACGAGGTGAACGATAAAATCCTGAAGAATGGAAACCTTTGGTCAAATATCGGCATGAAATACCAAAGTGCCCTTACCCACATCGTGGCCGAACAAATCCTTTTGGAAAACAGGTGCGACCTGGCCGGATATACCGAATCGGCACACCTGCATCTGGCTTTCCTGCGGCCGCTCGTGCAATTTTATAACAGCCTGACGGGAAAGGACGGGGATTATTGTCCGATCACATAGCACTCTCTTTTATCGACCGGCCGGCAAATTTCATTACCTTTACAATGATTATTATATCCCATTAACCCAGGAACAGGACCATGCATTATTTCGTATTCCGCAATATGACGATAGAAAACCCGATGGGGCAAGCCTTATCGGCCATCGGAGGGGAAGCATCGTATTCCGGCTATGAAGATATCTCTGCCATAGCAGAAGCCGATAAATATATCTGGTGGTATCTGGCCCCTTACAAAGCAGAAACGGCCGTCGCAGCGGAAGAGATAGGCAATTACACCTCCCTGCTCGCACTCGTCCTCGAGCAGATACCCGCCGAAAAAACAGTAATTGCATTTACGATCGAACCTTTTTTTGAAGTAAACTGCATCACCGGCAAAGATCTTTTAAAATCGGCTATAGAAACGTATAATGCCAAACTTTACGAATTAGCCGGGCAATATTCTAACCTGCGTATATTCGACTTTTCATCCTTTACCCGGAACTACAGCCTTACTCAGCTGGTCGACTGGAAATATTATTTCATCTCGCAAATGGCGTTCAATCCGCGCCTGAGCCGGGATTTTTCAACATGGTTTTCCGGACAGGTCAAAGCAATGAACTCGGATCGTAAAAAATGCCTTGTGCTGGATATGGACAATACCCTGTGGGGAGGGATCGTAGGAGAGGCCGGTCCTTTCGGGATAAAGATCGGGGGCGATTATCCGGGCAAAGCATACCTCTATTTCCAACAATACATCCTCGAACTCCAGCGTAACGGCGTAATTTTAGCCGTGTGCAGCAAGAATAATCTCGAAGATATAAAACAGGTATGGGATGAAAATCCGAACAATCTGATCACAGAACAGGTTTTATCCGCTTACCGCATAAACTGGCAGGACAAGGCTGCCAATATCCGCGAAATTGCGGCGGAACTCAACATCGGACTGGACAGTATGGTCTCTGTCTCTTATACACATCTGACGCTGCCGACGATACTCCTTGTGTAGA
>OWIO01000026.1_pt1 | contig 104347 bp, 87 predicted proteins | sample 1733011 | NCBI WGS metagenome assembly OWIO01 (sample SAMN05065779, study PRJEB22554) | human gut metagenome | biome: ENVO:2100002; feature: ENVO:00000062; material: ENVO:00002003 | host: Homo sapiens | place: USA | reverse complement strand
ATGTTATTCATCGACCGACCCCACAAAGGGACGCAGCGCGAGGCCCAATGGAACGAACTCTGCCGGAACCCGGACATCATCCTGACGATCGACCTGTTCCGGGCGGGGCTGGTATTTCCCCGCCGCGAAATGCGCAAGGAGCATTTTTGCCTGAGGTACTTCTGACACACAAAAAAGCAGCAGGGCGCGGGGAAATCCCCGCGCCCTGCTGCTTTTCGGTTGCCCGCGCCGTTATTCGGCCTGTCGGGAATACGCGTCGCGGTAATCGCCCCGCATCAGGACCAGCGAGTCGGCCGTCACTTTCTCCACCTTCACCGTATCGGCGAAATCGATAGTTTGCCCATTACCGATACTTTTACCGCAGAGTACGAGGTCTCCTCCGTTGTACGACCATTTTTCGTACTGAAGGGTATTCATGTTGATGGATGCGGCTGTGCCGTCTGCCTGGAGGGTAACACCCTGAGTGCCCCCGATACCCGGGATTGGTTGTACCCATGAGCCCACGAGCAGTTTTTCGGGACGGGGGGCAGCGGCCACCACCAGTTTGAAAACGGGGACGAACTCACCCGGCTTTGCCTCTCCTTTGAAATATACCGTAGCGGTATCGCCCAGAAGGATCCCGTCCGGGCTTATGCGTTCGGCATCCACCGTGCTGAAGCCCAACGTGTCGCCGGCAGCGGATACGAGCATCAAGGTATTCATCGTCGCATCGACGATGATCCCTTTGACCTCATGGTCTTTTTCTGCTCCGCAGCCTGCCATACAGACAGCCGCCAAAGCCAAAATAACTGTTTTTTTCATGCTTTTTATTCGGATTTGATTGTCGCAGCGTTTAATCCCGGTTGTATTTCCGTTTGAGGTTCTCCACCATGTCGGCAGCCATCGTTTCGATATCGTACTCGGGCCGCCAACCCCAGTCCTGCCGGGCATAGGCATCGTCCAGCGCATCGGGCCAGGTATCGGCGATATGCTGCCGGAAATCCGGCGCATAAGTGATTGTGAAACCGGGCACCAGTTTTTCGACTACCCGGGCCAGTTCTGCCGGGGAAAAACTCATGGAAGCCAGGTTGTAGGAGGTCCGCACGCTGATGCGGTCGGCCGGGGCATCCATCAGTTCCACGATTGCCCGCAGAGCGTCCGGCATATAGATCATCGGCAGGTAGGTATCTTCCCGAAGGAAACACTCGTACGATCCCTGCGTGACCGCCTTATGGAATATATCCACCGCATAGTCAGTCGTACCCCCGCCTGGGGCCGCTTTCCAGCTGATGATGCCGGGAAAACGCACCGAACGCACGTCCACCCCGTACCGCTCGTTGTAATAGCGGCACCAGAGTTCCCCCGACAGTTTGGATATTCCGTACACCGTATCGGGGTCCATCACGGTATACTGGGGAGTGAGGTCCAACTGCGTATGGGGGCCGAACGCTCCTATCGAGGAGGGCCAGAATATCTTTGCGATTTTGCCGTCGCGCGCCAGGTTGAGCACCGAAAGCAGCGAATCCATATTCAGCCGCCAGGCGTCCATCGGTTTTTTCTCCCCGACGGCCGAAAGCATGGCCGACAGATGATACACATCGGTAATGCCGTTCTCCTCCACGATCCTTTCGAGTGCCGGAGCGTCCAGCGCATTGAGTGTCCGGAAAGGCGTTCCCAACAGTCCTTCCGGCGCCTCCCGGATATCGGTGGCCAGTACGTTTTCAGATCCGTACTGCCGGGCCAGCTGAGCGACCAGTTCCGTGCCTATCTGTCCCAAGCATCCTATAACCAAAGCGTTCTTACCCATAATCCTGTCCTATTTGGTTTACTGTACCATATGGAACAAAGGTAGTCGAAAAGTCGGATACGTGAAAAACTTTGCCCCGAACTTGCAAATAATTTTGCCGGGCATGCTAATATGCCTTAATTTTATACCCGTTAAAAAACGCATCCGTATGCAAAAGGAGATCATATCCGGGAAACAACTCAAGGTGACGCTGGAACGCCTTGCATGCCAGATCGTTGAAAACCACAAGGACTTTTCCCAAACCGCTATTGTCGGAATACAGAAACGCGGGGTGATCCTCGCTAAAAAGATCGAGGACATCCTGAAAAAGGATTACGGCATTCGCAACATCCGTTGTGGGAGTCTGGATACCACTTTTTTCCGCGACGACTTCCGCAGCCGCAGCGAACCGCCGCGGGCCAATACCACCAGTATCGATTTTCCGGTGGACAACCTGCGGGTAATCTTCGTGGACGACGTACTGCACACCGGGCGCAGCATACGCGCTGCCCTTTCGGCCATCAATTCCTTCGGCCGCCCCTCCCAGATAGAACTGCTGGTGCTGATAGACCGCCGCTTCAGCCGCGAACTCCCGATCCAGCCGGATTACAAAGGCCTCCAGGTGGATGTGGTGGAAGGAGAAAAAGTGATCGTCGACCTGACCAAGGGCAAGGAACGCGTGTATATGGAACAAATAAGCGAAAAACAGAAATAAGACCATGGACAGCCTGAGCGTAGACCATTTGCTGGGTATCAAATACCTCAATAAAAACGACATCGAACTGATCCTGCGCACGGCGGAAACTTTTTCCGAAGTGTTGTCCCGTCCTATCAAGAAAGTGCCGTCCCTCAACGGGGTCACGGTGGCCAACCTCTTTTTTGAGAACAGCACCCGCACCCGCACTTCTTTCGAACTGGCCGAAAAACGCCTTTCGGCGGATGTGGTCAATTTTTCGTCCTCCGTTTCGTCGGTGACCAAAGGGGAGACCCTCATCGATACAGTGAACAATATCCTGGCCATGAAAGTCGATATGGTCGTCATGCGCCATCCCAACCCCGGTGCCGGGGTATTTTTGTCTAAAAACGTACCGGCCCAGATCGTCAACGCCGGCGACGGTACGCACGAACACCCTACGCAAGCCTTGCTGGACTCCTATTCCCTGCGCCAACGCTTCGGCTCGGTGAAAGGACTGAAAGTGGTCATCGTAGGCGACATCACCCATTCGCGTGTGGCGATCTCCAATATCTATGCCCTGCAGATGCAGGGGGCCGAAGTGATGGTGTGCGGCCCGGCGACCCTTATTCCCAAGCACATCGAGGCTCTGGGTGCCAAAGTGGAGACTGACCTGCGTAAAGCGCTCAACTGGTGCGACGCGGCCAATATGCTCCGCGTGCAGCACGAACGCCAGGACATCAATTACTTCCCCTCCAAACAGGAATACGTCAAACTGTACGGCCTGGACAAGGAACTGCTGGACTCCCTCGACAAACGCATCACCATCCTCCACCCGGGGCCGATCAACCGGGGCGTGGAGATCACCAGCGAAGTGGCCGATTCCGATCAGTCCATCATTCTGCAACAGGTGGAAAACGGCGTAGCTGTCCGTATGGCGGTACTGTACCTGCTGGCCGCCAAAAGGAAATAACCTTTCTCTTTCTTCATTTTCACCTCGCTTTTCCGCCCCGTGGAGCGGCGGCAAAAGTCTTTATCTTCTTATCTGTGAAATTAACATATTTCGTGACTGCGATGGGAATATTCCTCTATATTTACAGAATATAGGATGCGCCTCGGCCATTTCCAAACAAGTTTGAATGGCGCTCGGCTTTCTGTATATTTGTCATCCGTAATTTCCTGTTTTATAAAGGAACATCTTATCAATTAAAAACTACAAAGCATAAAAAAAACCGCGCGGCAAATCCTGGCCGCCATCTGCGTATTCCTCCTGACCGGGAGTGGGGCTGCCGCCCAAAACAAATCCACCGCACCGGACGCCCCGTTCAAAACCCAATACATCCTCGGGATAAACTACATGCCGGAATGGCAACTTAATAACCCGCAGATGGACGGAGGCTCCTCCGGAGGTGGTTTAGCCTCGAACTTCGGCCTTTCGTTCGAGGCGCGTTTTACCCGGCACAGCGGGCTCGAAACAGGATTCTATTGCAGGAATGTCAAATTCCCTGCCGGAACAGCCGATTTCCCTCTTCCCTATCCGTATCCAGGCTGGCATGAACGTTATTTTTCCATCCCGGTACTTTATAAATTCTATTCACGGATCGTGAACGTGGGAGCCGGTATTACCTGTGATTTTATGTTCGATAATCCGCATGATTCCCGGTATGATAGAAACCGGGTAGGAATCCTATTGAAAATCTCCAAAGACATCAGACTTTACAAAGGGCTCTTCCTCGAGCCGGAATTTCACTACAACCCGTTTTGGGCAAAAGAAATGGACAACCGTTTTTGGATGGGCTTCCAGATCGGCCTGAAATACCGTTTTTAGCACATTAGACACTTTAAAGCCCGGACGTTTTACACTGCCGGGCTTTTTACGGGTCGCTTCCGATTGTTTGCGCCGATTCCTTTGGGCAGTGCCCATTATTTCTTAAATTGCACCCGCTTGACCATTCTGACAAATCGACGCATGAAAACCTTACTTTCCGGAATCCTCCTGTCGGCCGCGCTCCTTTTCGCCGGAGCCACCGCCGCCCAAAACGTAAACCCTAAACCCCGTACCGTTCCTGCCGTGCGCTACTACAAAGGCGCTGTCGGCAAACTGCCTTTAAAAAGCGTACACATCGATTTTTCGGGGGCTAAAACCGCCGGGCTGGACAAATTAGACTCCGTTTTCACCCAGGAGCTGAAAAGCCTCGGGGTACAAATATCCCCGTCCGGAACCCGGATAGGGCTCTCCACGGCGCTGCCCGACTCGCTGAAAAACATCCCTTCGGCCTACCAGGTCGTTGTGGGAAAAGACGTGGAATTACGTGCCGACAGCTACGAAGGCTTCCTGTACGCCACCCGCACCCTTTTGCAGATGCTGGCGCAGGACAAAACGAACCTGTCCGTACCGAAAGGCACAGTGACGGATTATCCCTCGCTGCAGCGCCGCATGGCCATGCTCGACGTGGCCCGGGTCTATTTTCCGGTGGAAGTGCTCAAACAGTACATCCGGACAATGGGCTGGCTCAAGATGAACGAACTGCACCTGCACCTGAACGATAATTCGTGGAACTCCTACGGGGCCTATTACCGGGTTCCCTCGGAAAAATACCCCGGCGTCACTTCCCCGCAGCACTACTCGTGGCAGGACATCGCGGAGATCATCGCCTTCGCCAAGATCTACGGCATCACCGTGACCCCCGAACTGGACACTCCGGGCCATTCCCGCGCCCTGATCGCGGTACGCCCCGAACTGAAAAGCCCCTACCACCCCCAGACCGAGCTCTCCGACGTATTCCTGGATATCGACAAGCAGGGCACTTTCGACATGGTAGGCACGCTCATCGGAGAAATAGCCGCCCATTTCGACAGCCCCGACTTCCATATCGGCACGGACGAATATATGCTCGGCAGCATCAAGGACACCGCCCTGCGCAACGCCCTGGGCGAGAAATTCCGCCGGTACATCAACCGGTTGAACGACACCGTGCGCGCCCACGGCAAACGCGCGCGCATCTGGACGGGATTCGAAAATATGCCCGGCACGACGATGCCCGACACCACTATTACGATAGATATGTGGGATGCCCACAACGCCCGGGAATTTTCGGAAAAAGGATACCGGTTCATCAATTCTTCGGACATGTTCAACTACATCGTACCGGGAAATATCATCAAAAAATACAACACCGACCCGGTATTCGTGTACGAGAAATGGAACCCGCGCACGTTCTCCAAAAAAGCCGAGGAAAACCTGCGCCCGACCGATAAGGGCCTCTACGGCGCAAAAGTCAACGTGTGGAACGACTATGGCCCGACCGGCCCGTCCCTCAGCGAGATCGCCCGCGTAGCCGTACCCGGCATGATGGTCTTTGCCGACCGCATGTGGGGCGCCCCCCGCCTGTTCACCACTTACGACCGGTGGGCCCCGCTCCAGAAACAGCTCGCCATGCCTCCGCTCACCACGATGCTCACGGCCGATTACCGGAAGAAAGAGATCATTTACCAGAGTAAAGAGCCGATCAACATGGCCCTGCTGCACAAATCCGTACCCCTGGGCGCACAGATCGATGCGCATGACCTGGAATATCCCTGGACACTGGAAGCGACCGTGCTGCGCACTGCCAAAAGCGACCGCTACACCCCGGAACTCATCCTATCCTCGCCCAACGCCGAATTCTACGCCTATTTCAACCATATCGTCCGCTTCAAGAACAACCTGCAGGACGAGCACCAAGGCATAACCCTGGTACGGGCCCAGCGCGAACCGGGCCCCACGGCCTATAGGAGTCAATATCCGCAGGTATTGACGTTCAACGGCTCGTTCCCCATCGGCAAGGAAGTAAAGCTCAAAATCGTCGCCAAACACAACCTCACCGCCCTCTATATCGACGGGCAACTGGTGGGCGAATTCGAAAAACAGAGCCTGCTGCCGCTGCTGAAACTGGGCAGCGACGACGGGCAGAACTTCCGGGGTATCATCCAATCGATGACCCTATACAATTACGCGAAATAACCCGCCGGCCTGATTTTTTCGTATCTTTGCACCCTGAATTGTAAAAAAGAAAGACACATGGCAAGAATACTCACCGGCATTCAGGCGACCGGAAGACCTCATTTAGGAAACATCCTGGGGGCCATCCTGCCGGCCATAAAAGCCGCCGGACAGAGCGACGACGAATCGTTCCTGTTCATCGCCGACCTTCATTCGCTTACTTTAATAAAGGACGCACAGGAACTGCGGGAAAATACCTATGCCGTCGCCAAAACCTGGCTGGCCATGGGATTGGACACCTCCCGGACGGTATTCTACCGCCAGAGCGACGTCCCCCAGACCACCGAACTGACCTGGTATCTCGACTGTTTCTTCCCGTACCAGCGACTCCAGCTCGCCCATGCTTTCAAGGACAAGGCGGACCGGCTGTCCGATGTGAACGCCGGCCTGTTCAACTATCCTATCCTGATGGCCGCCGACATCCTGCTCTACGATGCGAACCTCGTACCGGTGGGCAAGGACCAGAATCAGCACCTGGAATTCACCCGGGATGTAGCCGAGAGGTTTAACAACCGGATGGGCGAAACGTTCGTTATACCCGAAGGCCTTTCCCAGCAGGATGTGATGATCATCCCCGGGACGGACGGCAACAAGATGAGCAAATCCCGCAACAACTATATCGACATTTTCGTCCCGGAAAAGGAACTGAAAAAGGTCATCGGCAGTATCGTGACCGACTCCACCCCGCTGGAAGAGCCCAAGAATCCCGACACCTGCAACGTTTTCAAACTCTACAGCCTGCTGGGCACCCCCGAACAGATCGAAGACCTCCGCGGGAAATACCTGGCCGGTGGTTTCGGATACGGACACGCCAAGAAGGCCCTGCTGGAACTGATCCTCGAACGTTTTGCCAAAGAGCGGGAATTGTTCCAATACTACACCGATCATCTGGACGAGGTGGAACAGAAGCTGCTCGAAGGCGCACAGAAAGCGGCCCGGGTGGCGGAAGTTCGCTTGGCGGACGTGCGGAAGAAGCTCGGTTTCCGGTAAAAAATTAACTTTTCCCGAAAGGATTTTTGTATATTTGTACGGCTTAGTATCCTAAAGCGATCCAATGAATTACCAGATAAAAAAGGAAGGAAAGTTCAGTTATATTGAAGAAGGCGAAGGTACCCCGGTACTGCTACTCCATGGACTGATGGGCAGTTTGAGTAATTTCGACTCGGTGGTGGAAGGCCTACGGCGCAACGGATACCGGGCCCTGATCCCCTCCCTGCCGCTATACACCATCTCCCTGCTCAAGGCCAGCGTAAAAGGCCTCTCTTCCTACGTACACCAGTTCGTCAAGCACAAACAACTCGAAGATTTCTACATCCTGGGGAATTCCCTGGGAGGACATATCTCGTTGGTTTTTACCAAGCGTCACCCGGAACACGTAAAAGGGCTGGTGCTTACCGGATCGTCCGGACTGTACGAGAACGCCGGGTCGTCCTATCCCAAACGGGGCAGCCGCGATTATGTCGAGGAAAAGACGAAAGAGGTTTTTTATAACCCTGCTACCGCTACGCCGGCCCTGGTAGACGAAGTGTACGACATCGTCAACAACCGCGCCAAGATCCTGCACACCCTGTCCATTTCCAAGAGCGCCATCCGGCACAATATGGAAAAAGACCTTCCGAAAATAGCAAAACCCACCCTGCTCATTTGGGGAAGGAACGATATCGTGACCCCTCCCGAAGTGGCCGTACAGTTCAACCAACTGCTCCCGCACTCCGAACTCCAGTGGATCGAAAAATGCGGGCACGCCCCGATGATGGAGCACCCTATCATCTTCAACCGCCTGCTTATCGAATGGCTCGGCCGACAGGAGGGCCGACAGCCATGAAGATCAACGAAGCGCAGTTCGTCACTTCCAGCGCGGATGCTGCCAAAGCCCCCGCAGTTACTGTGCCGGAATACGCTTTCATCGGGCGCAGCAACGTAGGCAAATCCTCGCTGATCAACGCCCTGTGCCGCCATAAGATCGCCAAGACTTCCCAGACGCCCGGCAAAACCCAACTGATAAACCTCTTCCGGATCAACGGCGGGCAATGGTACTTAGTCGACCTGCCGGGATACGGCTACGCCAAAACCTCCAAGGTACAACGGGCCGAATTCTCCAAACTCATTACTTCTTACATCCTCACCCGGAAAAGCCTCACCACCATTTTCGTGCTGGTGGATGTCCGGCATGAGCCCCTCAAATCGGATCTTGAATTCATCGCGTGGCTGGGGGAGAATGGCATCCCGTTGGCTATTTGTTTCACCAAGGCGGACAAACTCACCCGCGGAGTGCTGGCCAGGAACGTGGCTGCCTACAAAAAGGTCCTGCAGGAACAATGGGAAGAACTTCCTCCTATTTTCGTCACCTCCTCTTCCACAGGGGCCGGTACGGAAGAAATACTCGACTACATAGAAAATACGAATAAAGAGTTGTCGTTATGAGAAAAAATATCCTCGAGCGTTTTCTGCGTTACGTAAAAATAGACACCCAGTCCGCCGAAGGACAGCAGGGTGTTCCCTCGACCGAAAAACAATTCGACCTGGCCCGCCTGCTGAAGGCCGAAATGGAATCGATGGGCCTGAAAGACGTATCGTTGGACGAGCATTGCTACATGATGGGCACCCTGCCGGCCAATACGGACGAAAAATTGCCGCGCATCGGCTTTATTTCCCACATGGACACTTCGCCGGACGCCTGCGGCAAGGATGTGAAACCCATCGTCTGGGAAAACTACGACGGGGGCGACCTCACCCTCAGCCCGGGTGTCGTACTCAAAACATCCGATTTCCCGGAGATCGCCAAATACAAAGGTTCGACCCTGATCACTTCGGATGGGACTACCCTGCTGGGTGCGGACGATAAGGCCGGGGTTGCGGAAATACTCTCCGCCGTGGAATACCTCCAGGCCCACCCGGAGATCAAGCACGGGGACATCCGCATCGGCTTCACCCCGGACGAGGAGATAGGCCGCGGGCCGGATTTCTTCGACGTGAAAAAATTCGACGCCGACTGGGCCTACACGATGGATGGTAGCGCCGAAGGCGAACTGGAATACGAGAACTTTAACGGAGCAGCTGCTGCTATCACTTTCTACGGGCTGTCCGTGCATCCGGGCTACTCGAAGGACAAGATGATCAACTCCATGCTGCGCGCCTCCGAGTTCATCCAGACTCTCCCGCCCGCTGAACGGCCGGAGCACACCGAAGGCTACGAAGGCTTCTACCACCTGCATACGATGGACGCCAGCCTCGAAAAGACCACGCTGAACTATATCATCCGCGACCACGACCGGAAAAAATTCGAGCACCGCAAAGAGGTTTTCAAAGCCGCCGCGGAATTCTTCCGAAGCAAATACGGGGAAAAGGCGCTCGATTTTGCCGTGAAAAACCAGTATTACAATATGCGCATGCAGATAGAACCTGTCATGTACGTGGTGGAAATGGCCGAGGCCGCAATGAAAGCCGCCGGGGTAACCCCCGAGGTAAAAGCCATCCGGGGCGGTACGGACGGAGCCCGCCTGTCGTTCATGGGACTGCCCTGCCCCAATATCTTTACCGGAGGGCACAACTTTCACGGCCGGTTTGAATTCGCCGTGCTCGACACGATGGAAAAGGCCGCCCGGACCATTGTGGAGATCGTCCGGCTTTCGGAAAAATATACCGGAAAATAAAATTTAAGCAAAAGCACTGATACTCATAAAGTCAGGTGAAAATTCACCTGACTTTATGTATTTTTTATCATCCGGGGCTCCTGTAATAATTCGTATATTTGTGCTTATATATGATACCCCGGCTTTATCCGGGGTTCTATTGCGCTATGAGTAAAGAAATAATAGACGAACTGGCACAGTCGCAATACAAGTACGGCTTCCACTCGGACATCGAAGCCGACACATTCCCCAAAGGACTGAACGAGGATATCATCCGCGCTATTTCCGCCCGCAAAGAGGAGCCGGAATGGATGACCGAATACCGATTGCGCGCCTACCGCCATTGGCTGACGATGAAAGAACCCACCTGGGCCCACCTGAAATACAAAACGCCGGAATTCGACGAGATCATCTACTATTCCGCCCCGAGGAACGTACCCAAGTACAACTCGCTGGACGAGGTCGACCCGGAACTCCTGCGCACTTTCGACCGGCTGGGCATTCCGCTGGAAGAACAAAAAGTACTGTCTGGGGTAGCGATGGATGTGGTGATGGACTCTGTATCGGTGCGGACCACTTTTCAGAATACCCTGGCCGAACTCGGTATTCTCTTTATGCCTATCAGCGAAGCCATCAAGGAACATCCCGACCTGGTGAAAAAATACCTGGGAAGCGTGGTGCCCCATACCGACAATTTCTATGCAGCGCTCAATGCGGCCGTATTCTCGGACGGATCGTTCTGCTACATTCCCAAAGGGGTGCGCTGTCCGATGGAACTCTCCACCTATTTCCGCATCAACCAGGCCGGCACCGGGCAGTTCGAACGCACGCTGCTCATCGCCGACGAAGGCTCGTACGTATCCTATCTGGAGGGTTGCACGGCCCCGATGCGGGACGAAAACCAGCTCCATGCCGCCGTGGTGGAACTCATCGCCCTGGACGAGGCGGAGATCAAATACTCGACCGTACAGAACTGGTACCCGGGCGACAAGGACGGGAACGGGGGTATTTACAACTTCGTCACCAAACGGGGAGTGTGCCACCGCCGCTCCAAAATATCCTGGACACAGGTGGAAACGGGTTCCGCCGTTACGTGGAAATACCCTTCCTGCATTCTCAAGGGGGACGATTCGGTCGGCGAATTCTATTCGCTGGCTATGACCAACCATTTCCAGCAGGCCGATACCGGCACCAAGATGATCCATATGGGCAAAAATACCCGCAGCACGATTATATCGAAAGGTATCTCGGCGGGGAGTTCCCAAAATTCCTACCGGGGAATGGTAAAAATGCTCTCGGGGGCCGACGGGGCGCGCAATTTCACCCAGTGCGATTCGCTGCTGATGAGCGACCATTGCGGGGCACATACCTTCCCGGTAATCGAGAGCCGGAATCCGACTGCCACGGTAGAGCACGAAGCGACCACGTCGAAGATCAGCGAAGAGCAGATTTTCTACTGCAATCAGCGGGGACTGGACACGGAAAAGGCGGTCGCGCTGATCGTGAACGGTTTCTCGCGCGAGGTATTGGCAAAACTGCCGATGGAATTCGCGGTCGAGGCACAGAAGTTGCTGGAAATATCCCTGGAGGGCTCTGTCGGCTAACCGGATGATCCCGGTGGAACGGGAAGGACAATAAGCGGAAGAAACTATTCAATCCAAAGTGGTTGACTATCGTTTTAATGCTCCTTGCATTCCCTCAAGGCTTTTTTCCCTCTTTCTTTTGGCTAACAAAAAAGAGGATATAAAACATAAAGAACTAAAATAAGAGGAGCCCGCTCCTTTAAAGTAAAATGGTGAAGTTTTTGTTGGTCGGAGGAGCCATCATCGCCGAAGTCATCGGCACGACAGCCCTGAAAGCCTCGGACGGATTTTCCAAACTGTGGCCTTCGCTGGTCACCGCCGTCTGTTACGCCGCCGCGTTCTACCTGCTCTCCCTGGCCATGCGCTATATGCAGATGGGGGTTATTTACGCGATCTGGAGCGGGGTAGGTATCGTGCTGATCTCCCTGGTGGGGATGGTCCTTTTCGGACAGAAACCCGACGTCCCGGCCGTGATCGGCCTTTCGCTGATCGTCGCGGGCGTGCTGGTGATCAATCTGTTCTCCAAATCGGCCGTACATTGAATCGAACGAACAAAAAAACATAGCAAAATGCTCGAAATAAAAGACCTGAAAGCCCGTGTGGAAGACGGAGGAGAGATCCTCAAAGGGATAAACCTGTCGGTAAACGCCGGGGAAGTGCACGCGATCATGGGGCCCAACGGTTCCGGAAAATCGACCCTGTCGGCCGTCATCGCCGGGAACCCGAAATTTGAAAAGACCGCAGGTAGCATCACTTTTCTCGGAGAGAATATAGACGACCTGGCCCCGGAAGAGCGCGCCCACCGCGGTATCTTCCTGTCGTTCCAGTACCCGGTGGAAATACCCGGAGTAAGTGTGAACAATTTCATCAAAACGGCCATCAACGAAAAGCGCAAAAGCCTGGGCCTGCCTGAAATGCCGGCCGGGGAGCTCCTGAAATTCATCCGGGAAAAGGCGGCGCTGGTCGAACTCGACCCCAAATTCCTCTCCCGCAGCCTGAACGAAGGCTTTTCAGGCGGAGAGAAAAAACGCGCCGAGATATTCCAGATGGCTGCCCTTCAGCCGCGCCTGGCCATTTTGGACGAAACGGACTCCGGCCTGGACATAGACGCTCTGCGCATCGTGGCCAACGGGGTGAACAAACTCAAATCTCCCGACAACGCGACTATCGTGATCACCCACTACCAGCGCCTGCTGGAATATATCGTACCGGATTTCGTCCACGTACTCTACAAAGGGCGCATCATCAAGACCGGCGACAAATCCTTGGCGCTCGAACTGGAAAAACGAGGTTACGACTGGCTGACAAAGGACGAAAAATAACCGCACTATGGAATTTCTGAAAAACATAGACTTTCCCGAAGGGATCGCCCCGGTCGATACGCTCCTGAAAGCCACACCGAACGACGGGCTGCCCGTCGTACTGGTGCAGCAAGGCGAATCGGAGACCGCCCTCGAAGTGCCCGCCGGTGAAGAACTGACCCTGGTGGAGATACTCACAGGCGGCGCCCACAGTCGGTTCGACGTCCTGTTAGGGGAAAAGTCGCGGCTGAACCATATCCGGATCATTCCGGAGGGAGCGGATACGGAATACCGGACCGTACAGCACGACCTGAGTACCTTGGAACTCTCGACCATCGTGTTGGGCGGAAGTTCCGAGAACACCTATACGCTGGACTGCCACCAAAGCACCCATACCTCCCTCTTCGGGGCGGCGATGCCTCAAGGCGCCGAACAGGTGAAAAACCACATCCGCCTGTACCATAAAAAACCGCTGGGACAGAGCTACCAGACATTCAAATACGTGGCGGACGGGCAGTCCAAAGCCGTATTCGACGGCAAGATCATCGTCGAAAAGGATGCCCAGAAGATCCAGGCCTACCAAAAGAACAACAATATCCTGCTGTCTTCCTCGGCCCGTATCGAAACCGACCCTCAATTGGAGATTTATGCGGACGACGTGCGCTGTTCCCACGGAGCAACTATCGGCCAATTGGACCAGACAGCCCTTTTCTATATGCGCAGCCGGGGTATCCCCTACCAGACAGCCCGCAGGATGCTCATCCGTTCCTTTATGGACGAAGCATTGGCCGGTATCCGCATAGACTGGCTCAATCGGGCGATAGAAAAAATCATCTCGCAACGCCTGGGATAAATGGCTCTTTCCAGGGGTTTTTAGTAACTTTGTTCTTATGAAAAAGGATACGGAGGATATTCTGGATATACGCAAACGGTTCCCAGTGCTCGAACAGCATATCGGGAAATACCCTTTGGTATATCTGGACAACGGCGCCACCACCCAGAAACCCGAAGAGGTACTCCGGGCTGTAGACGATTACTACCGCCGCCTGAACGCCAACGTACACCGGGGCGTCCATACGCTCTCCCAGCGGGCCACGGATGCGATGGAAGTAGCCCGTGAAAAGGTGCGCGCCTTCATCGACGCTCCTTCGGCCAAAGAGATCATCTTCACCCGCGGGACGACCGAATCCATCAACCTGGTGGCTTCCGGATATGCCAAATTGCTCAAGCCGGGCGACGAGATCATCGTCTCCGAAATGGAGCACCATTCCAATATCGTTCCCTGGCAGATAGCCTGCCAACAGAGCGGAGCCATCCTTAAAGTCATTCCGGTAAAGGACGACGGAACCCTCGACCTGGAGGCATACGAAAAACTGCTTTCCACCGGTAAAACACGTATAGTAGCCATCACCTACGTATCCAACGTACTGGGCACCGTCAACCCCGTCCGGGAGATCGTTTCCCTGGCCCACAAGGCCGGCGCGGTCGTTTTAGTGGACGGCGCACAGGCAGCCCCCCACCTGAAGGTGGATGTGCAGGAGATCGGATGCGATTACTACGTATTCTCCGGCCATAAAATGTACGCCCCTACAGGAATCGGTGTATTATGGGGCCGTGAAAAACTGCTCCGGGAACTGCCTGTTTACCAAGGCGGCGGGGAAATGATAGGCCGCGTGACCTTCGATCATACGACTTACGCCGACATCCCGTTCAAATTCGAAGCCGGAACTCCCAATATCGAGGGAGCCATCGCGCTCGGCGCGGCCATCGATTTCATGAATTCGGTGGGAATGGACAAAATAGCCGCCCACGAAAAGGAACTGATGGACTACATGACCGAGCGGATGAGCCAAATCGATGGGGTCGAAATATACGGACAGGCCCCGCAAAAATCGGGTGCCTTCTCTTTCGGGATCAAAGGTGCACATCCCACAGACATCGGCACCCTGCTGGACAACCAAGGGGTGGCCGTCCGCACGGGGCATCATTGCGCCGAACCCCTGATGGACCGCTACAGTATCCCGGGGACGGTACGGGCATCTTTGGCTGTTTACAATACGTTCGAAGACATCGACCGGTTGTACGAAGCCACCCAAAAAGCCCGAAAGATGCTTTTGGGTTAATATATCGTATTTCGAACAATGAAAACCATAGAAGAAAATATAGCGCAGATCGAGGAAGACTTTTCCATGTTCGACGAATGGGTGGACAAATACGCCTACCTGATCGACCTGGGAAAATCCCTTCCCCTTATCGACAGCAAATACAAAGACGAACAGCACCTTATCCGGGGCTGCCAATCCCAGGTATGGCTGGCTGCCGAACAGGACAGGGAAGGGGATGTCGTATTCACCGCAGACTCGGACGCGATCATCACCAAAGGGATCATATCCCTGCTTATTAAAGTATTGTCCGGACAGAAACCGGTAGACATAGCCGCAGCCGACCTCTCGTTCATTGACCGGATCGGTTTGTCCTCCCACCTTTCCCCTACGCGGGCCAACGGGCTTTACGAAATGATCCGTCAGATGAAATACTACGCGGCGGCCCTGGGTGGCATGAAAAAATAAAAACACAATCGGAAAAACGCACTGCAAGAACATGAAAATGGATGATAAACAAAAAGAAGCACTTACGGATCGGGTGATCGATGTCCTTCACACGGTATACGACCCCGAGATTCCGGTGGACGTGTACGAACTGGGCCTGATATACAATATCGAAATATCGGGCAAAGGGGATGTAAAAGTCGTCATGACGATGACCACGCCGAACTGCCCGATGATAGAATCCCTGCCGGAAGAGATCGAATCCAAGATAAAAGCGATGGAGGAAGTCAACAGCGTCAAAGTAGAGGTAACTTTCGACCCTGCATGGGACAAAGATATGATGAGCGACGAGGCAAAACTCCAGTTAGGTTTTTTGTAAATCCTTCCTTCTCGAAGAGAAAAATTGTCCCATAAAAAGAGCCGGAACGAAATCGTTCCGGCTCTTTTTATGGGACAGCCCTTGTTATCAAACCTGCGAAAAACCGCGGGTAAGTTATTACTGAAGGCCTAATTTTTTCTTTACGTCGGGCAGCAAGTCAAAACCGCCACCGTCATAAAGGATAACGCCATTGGAGCCGTTGAGCACGTAGCTAAGGCCTTTTTCTTTGGCCACTGCATTGATGGCATCCTGTACTTTTTGCAGGATCGGCTGAAGAAGTTCATTTTCCTTTTTCTGAAGGTCTTGCTGGGCAGCCTGATAGAACACCTGCAAACGCTGTTCGCGGTCCTGAAGTTCTTTTGCACGGGTCTGGTTCATTGCCTCGCTCTGCTTGGATGCTTCATTCTGGTATTTCTGAGCCAGGTTCTGATACTCCGTAGCCATTTTCTCGTAGTCTTCCTGGAAACCTTTGCTCATGGTTTCCAACTGAGTATCGGCCTTTTTCTTTTCCGGCATCAGGGAAATAAGCGTAGCAATATCTACATGTCCTATTTTGGACTGAGCCATAGCCGTGTTTACTCCCATCAGTAAAACAGCCGCTAAAAATAATACTTTAACTGCTTTCATTTTTTTGATTGTTTTTTGAGCTGTCATTCTTTTAATTTTCTATTCTCTTTTCACTGCGAACAGTGGTGCTAATATCCGAATTTTTATTCAAATACAAAACACATTCTTCCCGTTTTGCCTGCCTGCAATATAATATTAATTACCATCGAAGGAACAAGCCAAAATAGCTTTAACATGTTTTTAAGATTATCAGAACATCTGCTGCCCCAAACTGAAATGGAACTGCCAACCTTTCTTTTCCCCCGGCATAGGATCGAAACCGTAACCGAAATCGAACCCTAACATACCAAACATTGGCATGAAAATACGCACTCCGGCACCTGCCGAACGGTGGAGTTTGAAAGGATTGTAAGATTTGAGGTCCGCGTACGTATTACCGCCTTCAGCGAATATCAAGCCAAAAATGCTCGTGTTCTGGGAGAGCGTGACCGGATAGCGGAGTTCAACGGTGAATTTATTGTAAATCGGGTCTCCCTCATTTATCGCGGATTTGCTCGAAGCGATCGTGTTGTCCTTGTAACCACGTAGTGATATGATCTCGCTGCCATAATACTGGTATTGCGACATCCCGCTACCTCCCATCAGGAAACGCTCGAACGGACCGAGCCCCACCTTATGATTATACATGCCCATATACCCGAATTCGGCATTGGTCACCAACACTAACTTAGCTGCAATATTGTTGTACCAAGTCACTTTTGCTTTGAATTTATAGTATTCCAGCCATTCGAAGCGTTTTACGTCCGTAAGCTTCGGATCGCTGTAATCCCTGCCGTTGAAAAGCGAATACGGAGGGGTCAAAAAGACATTGAAGGAGATATCGGAGCCATATGTCGGATATACAGGATTGGAACCTGCCGAACGGCGGGAAATACCCAAAGCAAGGTTCAGGTTGTTCGATACACCGTTATTAAAGTTCTCCTGATATACCCCCCAGTTATAATCTTTCCAGTCGTACCGGCTGTAATTTATTCCTACCGAGGCTACGAAATAATTGTCCGGCCAGTTGAGCCTCTTGCCCAACGATATTCCTCCTCCATAAATGTTCAGGCTTCCTTTCAATCTTTCATTCGTATAATAGTTATAAGCTTCCTGTTTAGTATAGTAAAACGAGGTAGATATCGAAAGCGGGCGACGGCCTCCGATCCAGGGTTCCGTAAATCCTAATTGATAAGAAGTATAGCCTTGCGCAGCCTGAAAACGAATAGAAAGGGTCTGCCCCTGTCCCATTGGGAGTGGCTTCCATGCTTTTTTATTAAACAGGTTCTTCATGGAAAAGTTATTGAACGAAAGCCCGACCGTCCCGATGAACGAGCCTCCGCCCCAACCGCCTTGCAGTTCTATCTGCGAAGAGTTCTTTTCCACCACCGTATAATCTATGTCTACGGTCATATTGGAAGGATTGGGTTTGGGGTCGATACCGATATTTTCCGCATCGAAAAACCCGAGCGCGCCGATACGCTGCTGGCTCTGCATGATAGAAGTCTTCGAGAACAAGTCCCCCGGTTTGGTCGTAAGTTCACGGTAAACGATATTGTCGAACGTACGCGTATTCCCCTTCACTCCTATCCGATTAATATAGGCCTTGTCGTATTCGATGATACGTATTTCCAGATCGATCGAGTCCCTTTCCGCACTTACCTCCACCGGCATTATCTGGGCAAAAAGATACCCGTTGTCCATATACAGGCTCTGTATATCGCGGCCGTCCTTGGAACCGCTCAAACGTTTGGCCAGCAGCTCTCCATTATACACATCCCCCTCCTTAACGCCAAGGATAGTCTGCAACTGTTCGGTGGTAAATTTGCTGTTGCCCAGGAATTTGATAGTACGATAATGGTATTTATTCCCTTCATCCACATGGATATCAACATCCAGGGTATTATCCCCTTTATTCCATGTAATGGTATCCGAAACGACACGTGCATCCCGGAAACCTAACGACTTATATTTCTCTACTATTTTTTTCAAATCCTCCTCATAGTCATCCTCCACCATCTTCGACTGTTTAAAGATATTCAGATGCTTGATCTGCTTGGTTTCTTTCATGGATTTGCGAAGCTTATCGCCTGAAAGCACCTCATTGCCGGAAAAATTTATACTGTTTATACGGACCCTTTCCCCCTTGTCGAGCACGACTTTGACAAATGCGCCCCCATCTTTGCGGAGCGTATCCTCCAACACTTCTACTTTGACATCCGCCGAAAGGAACCCTCTTTTCACATACCGTTTTTTGATATAGTTCTTTACGGATTGGATCAGATCTTCGCTTACCTTCTGGTTAACAGCCATATTAAGGTCCTTTATCAAGTCCTCCTGCATCGTCCGGCTCACACCTTCGTAGCGGATACGGGTGATCGGCGTACGTTCTTTTACTTCTATTTCCAGGTACACCTTATCCCCTTCGACATGATCCACATATACTTCTATATTATCAAAAACACCGTGTCCCCAAAGCCGGCGGACAGCAGCGCTTACCTGTTCTCCCGGAATACGGATCTGGGTTCCGACGATAAGCCCGGTTTCATGCATAATAATATCGGCATCGTAGAGGGAGTTTCCTGTAACCTTCACATCGGCTATCGTATACATCCCGTCGGCGATATCTCCTGCCGTTTGCGCAGAAAGGGACATAGAAAACGCCGAAACGACAAATGTAAGAACTACCGTATAGAATTTTTTCACTTTTATATGGATTGTATTAGGGTCCTTATTTTTTATCACATGTCACTTGTTCGCTTATAAGCCCGAAACGCCGTTCACGCTGGCCATATTCCCGGATAGCCTGCAAAAAATCCTCTTCCGAAAAATCGGGCCACAATACCGGGGTGAAATAGAATTCCGCATAAGCGGCCTGCCAAAGCATGAAATTGCTCAGGCGCATCTCCCCGCTGGTACGTATCACCAAGTCCACTGCAGGCATTCCGGACGTATAAAGATGGGATTCTATCGTATCCCGGTTTATATCTTCGGGCTTTAACATCCCTTCCGCCACTTCCTGAGCGATACGGCGCATACAGCACTTCAGTTCCTCCTGCGAGCCATAACTCAATGCCAGGGTGAGAATCATATCCTTATTGCCGGCCGTTTCTTTCATGCAGTATTCCAATTCCCGGGCAGGGCCTTCCGGCAGGCGGGAAACCTCTCCTATACTGTTCAGGCGTATCCCATTCTTCATAAAACTGGGCAACTCCACTTTCAGGTTGGACATAAGCAAATCCATCAAGGCCTCTACTTCCACCCTGGGGCGCTGCCAATTTTCATCGGAAAAAGCATAAAGGGTCAGATACTTTATGCCCATCTTTCTGGAAGCCTCGATGGTACGGCGCACCGCATCCACCCCTTTACGGTGGCCCAGAACCCTCATAAATCCGCGTTTTTTCGCCCAACGTCCGTTCCCGTCCATGATCACAGCCACGTGCGCCGGCAACTTACAAGGGTCTATATCTTTTTCCGTTATCATAAAAACATGTGAAACATCCGCCGGGAAAGCCTTATAGCTATCCGCTGACGAATATAAAACAGGCAAATATACGAATTTGTTGCAAGCGTAAAGGCCTAATATGTTTAATGATTTACTAAAAAATCCTCGTAGGCCCTTTTCATTCGCGGCCGTCGCTGCCCCAGCCGAGTTTTTCTTTCAGCGTGCGGAAAAAATCGGAATCCGGAAGCTTGGCTATCCTCAGGGTGTATCCAGACTTACATATCGATACGGTGTCATCCCAGTTCATCGGCAGGAAACATGAATCAAGGGAAAGCAGGTATTGGTCTTCCCGCCCGTCGACCTTTAGAAAAACTTTAACATCGTCCCGGAATACCATAGGACGCACATTGAGATTATGCGGGGCCACCGGTGTAAGGACTACCGTAGACGAATCGGTAGATACGATAGGCCCCCCGCAACTGAGTGAATAACCGGTTGAGCCGGTCGGGGTGGAAACGATCAGTCCGTCCGCCCGGTAAACCCCCAGCAAACGGCCGTTGACATGGGCCCGGATCGTGATCATGGACGAAGAATCCTTCCGACTGACCACCGCTTCGTTGATGACCATCCGGGGCTCGGTCATTCCCGGACTGTCCACCCGCAGCAATATTTTTTCCTCGAAAACCATATCCCCGCTGAAAAGTACATCCATCGCCTCCCGGATGCGTTCCCGGGAAACGGCCGCTAAAAAGCCTAAATTCCCCATATTCACCCCGATAATAGGCACATTGCTTTTATAGGCCAACTGCCCGGCCCGTAGTATCGTGCCGTCGCCGCCCAAGGTTACCATATAATCAGTATCGGCTGGCAGCACATCGTCATACCGGCCGGCATGCGCCGGGACCGGGATGTCTATCGACCGCATATATTCGAGGGTGTCGGTGTGAAAATACAGTTCGGCCCCATGCAGCAGCATCGACTCGAACACATCCCGCAACCAACCTTCGTTGTTCTTTTTTATCTTGGCTCCGAATAAGGCTATCTTCATCTGGTACGATTAAAAAGTTCGTAATACGGCAAATATACATCAAGAAGGACATAAAGAACAAAAATATTTGGTCTGCCCTTGCTTGTTGTTAAGGCTCGAGTTGCAAATTATTTCTTACATTTGGTGCCAGACCATCAACGAACATTATGTCCAGGGATTTTACGGAAATAGATACGGACACACCCAAGGGAAGGCTTTTGGCCTTCTGCCGGATGACAGGCCTATCCAGCAACCGCGAAATAGAAAAGATGCTCGATCTGGGGAACGGATATTTCCGCTCGGCCGATAAAGGGATGAATACCGGCACCCTGTGCAAGGTTGCCAAAAAGTACCCCGCCCTAAACCTCAACTGGCTGGTATGCGGACACGGCAGCATTTACATCGACGAGCCCCATACGGCAAATATGTCGGCGGTGGCCGAACCGCATCCGTACTACAATGCGCCTGCCGACTTTTACCAGGCAAAAGTCCCGGTAAGGATATTCGAAAGCGCTTCGGAATTTTTCTTCCGGCAGGAGAATTCCCTGCCCACCCGCTGGTTCATGCTCGAAAAACACTTCCTGCGCCACAAGGACGACGCATTGGTAAAGATCACCGACGACAGTCTCCATCCCGGATACCACCAAGGGGAATACCTTCAGATAACCCATTGCCCGGAAAGTACCTTGAAAAGCCTGAAGGATGCCGAAAAGCGCCTGATGCTCATCGTATTGAAAGAAACAGAACCTGTGATCCGGCTCACCGGATGCTATGCCGGACAAACAGACATGTATATCCTTTCAGCCCTCAATCCGGACAAAGCTACCTTCCCGGATATCGCCTGCGGGCTTTCCCAGATCACTGCGTTCTGGGACATCGCAAACGTCCTGCACATTTAGAAGATCACACATTCAGCACAATAGAAAAGACCGCTGCCATTGCCAGAGTACTTACCGAAAGGACTTTGAGCAATCGGTCGGCATCGATCCGTTCCCTTATCTGGAGTGTAAGCGGTACATTTATCAGACACAATGCCGCCGGGAGGTACCACAGGGAGGCATGATAGGTCATCCCCATATAGGCTACCACCAATACCATCGCCAAGGTGACCATCGCACACTGGAACGCTTTCCCCGCACCCAGGGACATCCGGGACGCAAGGGTATGCTTACCCGCCTGACGGTCGCCATCCGCATCCCGCATATTGTTCAGGTTGAGTACCCCGGCAGACAGCAGACCGATAGCCGACGCCGGCAGTAGCGAAAGCATATCCAGCCGCGCCGTATAGAGGAAAAGTCCCCCTGTCACGGCTACTATCCCGAAGAACAGGAATACGAAAACTTCGCCTAAGCCATGGTAACCATAGGCCTTCCGCCCTACGGTATATTTTACCGCCGCCACGATACTCGCTGCCCCCAGCAGGAGGAACAACAGCACATAGCCGATCCCCTTCAGCCCGAAAGACACCAGCACCAGGGCCAACCCTGTGACCATAGTCAGCAGGCATACCACGAGCATCCCTTTGACAAAGGCCCCGGCCGTGATCCTCCCGGAGGCCAATGCCCGCCGGGGGCCTATCCGCGACTGCCCGTCCGTACCCTTGACATAGTCCCCGTAATCGTTGGCCATGTTGGAGAGTATCTGAAGTAGGTTGGCCGTAAAGAACATAAGCAGGAAAATGCTCCACCGGAACACTCCCATACTACCCGCGATCCCCGCCGCCATTACCGTACCGGCCGAAGATAGCGGTAACGTACGCAGGCGAAGGGCATAAGCCCAGGCTCCTATATCCACTTTTTTATTCTTTCCCGTCATTCCCGGCCTCCTACCGCTTCTTTACGGTGATATCGATACGGCCCAAAAGGCGCCCCTGGCTGGCTTCCTGGATAATCGTGACATTTTCGCCGATCTTGTTCGGGACAGTACTGATACCGTCGGTATGCGAATGTCCGCCCAATATCAGGTCGATGCCCGACGTTTTGGCCGCCAGCGAATCGTCGCCTACATAATAAGGTGTCGTATGTTCCCCCAGATGCGAGAGAGCCACTACCACATCGACCCCCAACGAACGAAGGGTGTCGGCCGCCCATTGGGCGGATGCGATCGGGTCTTTATAAACCGCTCCTTTCGTGTGGTCGGCCTCGACCATTCCCTGTACGTTGACCGTCAGGCCGAATACGCCTACTTTTACTCCCTTGACGTCAAATATCTTGAACGGCAAAGTCTTTCCTTCCATCGGGGAGCCGCCAAAGCCGTAATTGGCGGACAGCAGGGGAAATTTCGCCCGGTCGGCCCGGCGCGCCAGCTCGGCCACCCCGTTATCGAACTCGTGGTTGCCCAGAGTAGCGGCATTGTAGCCCATCTGCCCCATAGCATCCACTTCTATATTGCCCTTGAAGAAATTGAAATAGGGCGTTCCCTGGCTGAAGTCGCCCGAATCGAACAGCAATACGCCGTGGTCCTTGTCCCGGATTTCGTTGATCAGGTAAGCCCGCTTGGCATACCCGCCATAACCAGCCCATTTGCCCTTGTCGTCCGCGATGGGGAATATCTGGCTGTGCGTATCGTTGGTGTGCAGTATCGTGATGGTCTTCTCCCCGTGGCCGAATCCCCCTTCGAAAACGGTGACACCGGCAGCTACCACTATTATGGCGGCCACCGAAAGTTGGATGATCCTACTTGATTTCATATCTGAGGTCTTTTGGTATCGTTATCGTATCGGTGACGGCAAGAAAATCCATGATGGACTCGCGCATTTTCAGCCCAGTTTCGAGCACGCCCTGATTCTGGGCGAAAAAGTTCATATTGTCCCCGCCTTTGAGCAAAAAGTCTGTCGTAAGGACGTTGTATTCTTTTCGAGGGTCGAATTTTTTTCCGCCGATCACCGCCGAAAGATCGCTCCCGCCGCCCTGTATCGTCAGGCACATACCCCCCAGCGGGTGGAAAGTACCACGGGATACATAGTCGGCCAGATAACGGAACATCTCCTGCATCTGCTCGCCCTTGAGTTTTACCAGTACATACGTATTTTCAAAAGGCATGATCTCGTACACGAAACTGCGCTTCAGATCCCCCTGGGGCAGTGAAGTGCGCACTCCGCCGGCGTTGAACAGCGCTACGTCTATCGGCTCTTTGATCCCTTTTTGCGCCAAGTAATTGCCGACCTGGACGATACTCAGATCGGAAAGCCACGCTCCCAAAGTGCCGTTTCGGTCGTTCTTGGCCAGAAATTCGGGGCTGTACGATATCACCTGGTCCAACTGAGCGGACAGGCTGTCCCGGTAGGGTTCTAAAAATTGCGCGATCCGGGGGTCTTCGGGCACTCCGGGCGATACTTCGATATGCCGGGCCGTGATCTTTTCCACTTTGTAACGGGAGTCCGAGCACCCGCCCAAAAGGAAAACGGCAACCAAAACGGCTGTCAGAGAGGCTACTTTATTATTTAACATCCTTTTATGGTATTGTGATATTTGGAATAGGCAAAAATAACTAATTTTGAATGTAATATCCGCAAAAATCCGATGATAGACGATATAAAATTCGAAGCTTCGCAGGAGGAGCGCCCTGCGCATCGCCCGGAGTCCCCGGCCAAGGGGAAAACGGCCCCGGAAGGGCTTTCCGCCATCCGGTCTGCCGGCATCCTTTTCGATGCGCAGAACGAACATTCCCGGGACCTGCTCAAAGGTTTCCTCCGGGCCGTAAAACCTTTTAATATCCCGCTGGCCATCCTGGGACTGGACAAGCAGAAAAGCACGCTCCCCCCGCTGGAAATCCCTTACATCCCTTGCACCTCGAAGGATTTTTCGCTCTTCGGGCGGATAAAGGACGGCGCTGCATCCTCTTTCATTCAAAAACCGTTCGACATCCTGATAGACATGAGCCTTTCGACCGGATCGAAAGCCGGAAAGATCGACCGGGGATCAAAAGCCGGATTCAAGATCGGGATCAACAAAGACGAAGACCTGTTCGACTTCATGTTCTCGATGCCCGCCGACGGGCCCGAAAACCCCGAAGCGTTCGCCAGCCTGCTGGACTGCTTGGGTAAAATCAACCGAAAATAAACAGATAAGACCGAAAAAATGCTTACCGGAACGGGCGTAGCCCTTATTACTCCGTTTACTTCGCAAGGACAGGTGGATTTTCCTGCCTTGGACAGAACCGTAAACAACATCATCAAAGGGCGGGCGGAATTCATCATCGTACTGGGTACCACGGCCGAAACCGCGACCTTGTCCCAGGAAGAAAAACAACAGATCGTCAATTGCGTCGTAACCGCCGCCAAAGGCCGCGTCCCTTTGGTATTGGGCGTCGGGGGCAACAGCACCGCGGAGGTAGTGCATTTTTTACGCAAAGAAGACCTCGGCGCATTCTCCGCTATCCTTTCGGTCGTGCCGTACTATAACCGGCCTACACAGGAAGGCATATACCAACACTTTGCCGCCATTGCTCAGGCGAGCCCCATTCCGGTGATCCTTTACAACATCCCGGCCCGCACGGGAGTAAACATGGAGCCGGAAACAGCCCTGAAATTGGCGCGGAAATTCGGGAATATTGCCGGGATCAAGGAATCTTCAGGTTCGATGCCCCAACTGATGCAACTGATCAAAGACAGGCCGGAAGAATTTGCTGTCTTCGCCGGCGACGACGCCTTGGGCGTTCCCGCCACCCTGATGGGAGCACAAGGCGTGATAAGCGTAATGGCCAACCTCTTCCCAAAGGACACTTCGGACATGATCCGCGACGCCATGCGGGGACGCGCGATGCGGGCTCTGGGGCTCCATTACAAATACCTGGACTTCATGGCCCTGCTGTTCCGGGAGGGAAACCCCGCCGGCATCAAGACCGCCATGAGCATCGCGGCCCTGTGTTCGGACGCCGTAAGGCTGCCGTTGGTCGCCGGAAGCGACGCCTTGAGAAAGGAAATGACCGCATTTTTGGAAAAATAAAAGGACAAGACATAAAAAATCCGGAAAGGGAATTCCCTTTCCGGATTTTTTATTTCGACAGCAATTATTCTTTCCGGGTCTTAAACTTTACGGTCTGCGGTTGGATGCGGTATCCCTCTTTAGTTGCCGCCGCGAAACCGATCACTGTAAAACCATACTCGGTATCCGGTTTGAGTTTCAGGGAATAAACCATATGATCCGACTCTTCTTCGGCCTCTCCCCGGTCTTTACGCCCCCCTGAAGGATGCGTCAACCCGTCTATCCCCATCAATCCTGCTGCATTGCGCGCGTTAACCAAGATAGGGCGGTCGAAAACAACCTTTAGCTCCGTGATCGAAGGGTCTACGTCGTCCCGGCCGTTCAAATCGGGTGAAATGCTCACCACTTTCGGGCAAAGCGCCAGGTAATCCGCTTTCATTTCATCGATATGCACTCCCACAGAGTCGAAGAACTCGATAATGCGCGGGTAAAAACTCCGCAGCGACGGGTATTTATCCCGATTGGCGGAATACACGCCCAACAGACTGTCCAGCCCAGCCGTCCACAGGAAATACCGGCTGCACTGCGTCCGTATCTCCTGGTCTATCTCCTGCTGCGAAGAGCCGTTGTCGCGCATATAACGCACTACGGCCGCACGCACGATCGCTTCGTTGAAAACCGTAGACCACTGGGGATAGGCCTGGGACGACATTTCGTCCTTCAGCGCCGTAATGACTTTCTTACCTGCTTCTTCCATACGGGATTTATTACCATCCTCTTCCATCAGGTGGTTGACGAACGAATGGTTGAACTCGTGGATCAATGTCGCGGCGTAAACAGCCGTCGAAAAATCCGGCAAATCCGTATCTGCATCGAATCCCCAACAACCCATAACGGCATATACCGTTTTCTTGCCATCGTCCGAAACGACAGAAGGACCGTAATTGCTGGGTCCGTTGGAACAACCCAGGATAACGCGGTAATCGCCTTCCGGGCGTTCGCCGTAGAATGCCGGGTACCAGTCTCGGTTGAAATCGATCTGATTGTCGAATCGGTCGGTCATCTGCTTATACCAGCCTTCATGTTCTTTAAAGAACTTGTCAAAACGGGTCTTTTTATAAAAATCATTCAGCAGCCGTACAAACTGTTGGGCATTCTTTTTATTCCACCGACTATCGCCACACAACGAAGCAAGGGTGTTTTTTGGCAGGCGATACTTGCCGCCCTCCCCTTCCAGGTGTACCGCCATCCGGGCCACCGCATCGTAGCCGATCCCGGATTGGCTGCGCACCTTTTTCGCATACTGTACAAGGGCAGCCTGCTTGTAGGGCCCGAACCATTTTTCGATGTCGGCCACGTAGGCTTTGGCATCGTTCGCCATATATTCCTGCGCACCAGCCAGACGGAACACGATGCTCAATAACTCTACCCGCTCATCGACCTTCGCACCGACAGCAGCCTTTTCTTTGGCACACACTCCCGCTATCGGCAACAGGCAAACCCATAAAAACAACCATTTTTTCATAATACAACCGTTTTATTGTTTAGACAAATATATCTATGTTTCAGTATTAGACTATCGAGGGAAGAAAAAAGTTACACCTTTTCCTCTCCTGTTTTGCCTTTTTACAAAATACAAAAAACATGCCAGCCTAATAATATTCTGACTACCAAATCAGTAATTTTCACGTCCGCCCGAAAAATGTCCATTTTTCAGACAATATTGTACAATTTTTAGACATTATCCCTCTTAAAAAAGCGCCCCGATGAAGTTTTCATCGGGGCGTTTCACTTGCTTTGAAGAGCACGAACAGCTTATTTAGCCGCCTGCCAGTAACAGCGCTTGGGCGATTCTATTTTGCCTTCGGCTTTCAGTTTCGCCATCGCTTTGTCTACTTCTTTGCGATCCAAACCGGACAATTCTACCACTTTACCGGCGTTGAGCGGTTCGGCGCTCGATTTGATTGTCGAAAATACCTTTTCTACATTGTCCATTTCTATTTGTTTTTAAGTTATCGATTAATAATTTATTCAGATGCAACACACTGCCGTTCGCAGATTATCCCACTTCTTTTAGACTCTCTGACACCATGTATTCCAACCAGAGAAACCTTTCCCGAAGCTCTTATTCTTCCTGAGGTGTCCTTTCAAGACGGGAAAGTGCCACTTGCGCTTTTACATACCCCTGATCCGCCGACTTACGATACCAACGAACCGCCTCGCTGATGTCCTTGTCTACTCCATCCCCATTCTCATAAGTAATACCCATATTATATTGCGCCTCCGCCAGGCCCTGATCCGCCGCCTTGCGCCACCAAGACACTGCCTGGTCAACATCTTTTTCCACTCCAGCGCCGACCATATAGCAAATGCCCAAATTGCATTGAGCCTTGGCATCTCCCTGTTCGCCTGCCAGGCGCCACCAATACACCGCCAGCTCGGGATTTGGAGCGAACCCCCTCCCCTCCATATAACATATTCCCAGATTATGCTGCGCCTCCACCATACCCCGACTGGCCGCCTCCACATACCAAAGTGCCGCTTGGCCAAGGTCCCGTGGTACCCCATTCCCATTGGCATAACAGATCGCCAGATTGTATTGCGCCTTAGGATACCCCTGCTCGGCCGATTTACGGTACAAACGTACAGCCTTCTTGGCATTTTGGGGAACCCCCTCTCCTCTCTCGTAACAAACGCCCAGATTGTATTGTCCGGGAGCATATCCTTGTTCGGCCGACTTGCGCCACCAATACACCGCCTGCGCAATATCCTGGGGGAGCTCATTCCCATTGGCATAACAACACGCCAAAACATGTTGTGCCGCCGGATCACCTTCTTTCGCTTTTTCTATACATATCAATGCATTCTCTTCCTGTTCCTGCGCATAACACACAGGTGCAAAAAGAAAACAGAGACAAAACGCCACCACATGGCTCCAACAAAAACCTTTCTTCTCCATAACCCGATTTTTCAAATTATTTCAAGGCCTGAAATATCTCCGGAACGTTTTCCAGCAAAAAGTTTTCCATTGGCCCCGTCGAATGGAATCCCCGGTGTTAATGTATAGCAAAAGCATTAAACAGGCAAGTGTAAAAACAAAAAAAGCATCCGGGCGCTCCGTAAAAAGGAGCGCCCGGACGCCGATGAGATTAAATATTAAAACCGGTAGCGGCTGAATGCTTCCATCGCCTCGTAATCCGAGAAACCGAGCTTGTGGTACGTTTCCGCCGTACCCTTATTACGGTCTTCGGCCCGTTGCCAGAAATCGCGCGGATCTTCTCCCAGATAGGCAGTATCGTTCTTCTGGGATTCGTGGAAGAAAATCGCGCGTTTTTTCAACAGCAATTCGTCCGGCGAAAGGGGAACGGCCATTTCGATATCCTCGATAGACCATTCGCTCCATGCCCCTCGGTACAGCCATACCCAGCAGTCCTTCATGAACTTCTGGCCTTTCAGCTTGGCGATGACCGAAAACAGCAGGTCGAGGCTGATCTTCTGCGTGCCGTGCGGATCGGTCAAATCGCCGGCGGCGAATATCTGGTGTGGTTTTATCTGCTGGATCATTTCCTCCATAACAGCCACATCCTTCTTGCCTACGGACTGTTTTTTCACCGAACCCGTTTCGTAGAACGGCAGGTCCAGGAAATGGACGTTCAAATCGTCCAAGCCCATAAAACGGGTGGAAGCCAGCGTCTCTCCGCGGCGGATCAGTGCCTTAGCCCGGCGGATAGCCAGTGAATCGCGGTCGCCTTCGGCCTTGTTGCCCAGCACGTTCACCACGCTTTTGAACACTTTATCCGGGGCTTCTTCCCCGCTCTGGTATTCATAAAAATTCTCGGCAAATTCGATGAACCGGCGCGCTTCGGAGTCGCTCACCGAATTGCAACCCGAAGTCTGGATAGCCAGATGGACTTCATGTCCCTGCTCCACCAGGCGACGGATCGTTCCGCCCATACCGATCACCGCATCGTCCGGGTGCGGCGAAAAGATGAGCACTCGTTTGCGGGCCGGCACAGCGCGTTCGGGCCGTGCGGAATCGTCCGCATTGGGTTTTCCGCCGGGCCATCCGGTGATGGTGTGCTGGAGAATATTGAACATCTTGATGTTCAGTTTGTACGCAGATCCTTCCTGGGCCAGCAGCGACGACATGAAATTGTCGTTGTAATCGCGGTCAGTCAGCTTAAGGATCGGTTTTTTCACCTGAGCCGAAAGCCAGACGATCCCTTTGCGCTGCATCGCTTCGTCCCAGATACAAGGACCTACCACCCAGGGGGTCTTGATGCAGGTCAGGTCTTCCGAAGCGGCTTCGTCCAGGATAACCGTGCAATTTTTGTGGGTCTGCAAATAAGTAGCAGGCACTTCGGAGGACATTTCGCCCTCTACCGTACGCTTGATGATCTCCGCTTTTTTGTTACCCCAGGCCAGAAGAACGACGCGGCGGGCTTTCAGGATCGTACCCACACCCATCGTAATGGCGCGTTTAGGCACATTCTCCAGCCCGTGGAAATCCTTCGAAGCGTCGGAACGCGTCAGATGGTCCAAGGTGATCATCCGGGTGCCGGAATTGATGTGCGAACCCGGTTCATTGAAGCCGATATGGCCCGTACGGCCGATACCCAGTATCTGGAAATCGAGGCCTCCGTACGATTTGATCTTCATGTCGTAGTCGGCACAGTACTGCTCGATACGGTCCAGGGGGACATTGCCATCGGGAATGTTGATGTTCTCCGGCAGGATATCGATATGGTCGAACAGGTGTTCGTGCATGAAAGTCCAATAGCTCTGGGCATTGTCGCGAGCCAGTCCGTAGTATTCGTCCAGATTGAACGTCACTACGTTGGCAAACGAAAGCCCTTCTTCCTTATGCATACGGATAAGCTCCGAATAAACGCGCATCGGCGAACTGCCGGTAGCCAGGCCCAATACGGCGGGCTGCCCTTTGGCATTGCGGTCGCGGATGATCGAAGCGATTTCTTCGGCCACTGCCACCGAAGCGATGGCCGAATTCTGGAAGATCTCGGTGTGCAGTTTCTCGAAACGCACATCCTCCCATCTTCCTACTTCTTTGTGGGTTATCATAGTTTTCTTTTTTGGTCCGTTTCCGGGTTATTTTTTGGACTGCAGTTTGGCAGCAGCCGGCTCGTCGAGCACGACCAGGCAATTTTTATGCGCCTGGAGGTAGGTAGCAGGTACGTCGTCGGACATTTCACCCTCCACCGTACGCTGGATGATATCGGCCTTGTTGGCTCCCCAAGCCATCATCACGATACGTTTGGCTTTCATGATCGTCCCTACGCCCATCGTAATGGCCGAGGAAGGCACGTTCTCGAACCCGCCGAAAGCCGGGGCGGCATCCTTCTTGGTGATATCGTGCAGGTGGATCATGCGGGTCTTAGACTGGGGGTCGGAAGGCGGCTCGTTAAATCCGATGTGGCCCGTACGGCCGATACCCAGCAATTGGAAGTCCAGTCCGCCGGCCGCATCGATCGCTTTTTCGTAGTCTTCGCACCATTTTGCCACTTTGTCCATCGGCACGGTACCGTCCGGGATATGCACGTTTTCGGCCGGGATATCCACATGGTCGAACAGGTTGTGGTGCATAAAGTACCAATAACTCTGGTCGTTATCCTTGGTCAGCCCGTAGTATTCATCCAGGTTGAAGGTCTTCACGTTCTTGAACGACAATCCCTCTTCCTTGTGCATACGGATCAGTTCGGCATAGACCTTCAGCGGCGAGCTACCGGTAGCCAAGCCCAATACGGCAGCCTGTCCTTTGGCATTCTTTTCCTTTATAATGGATGCTATCTCTTTGGCGATAGCTACCGAACCGGCCTGCTGGTCGGGATAAACTGCAAGTTTCATTTTTTCCTGTGCCATTTGTGCAATCTTATTTTTGTAATGAATGGTTCGTTTAGTAATAGAATTTGTACTATACAAATTTGCCGAATATCCGGCAAGACCCGACATTTTTTCGACAAACGACGGTATTTCGTAGACAAAAAGCCCCGAAAAAAGAAGTTTTCCTGCTATCGTAACCCTTTCAGACAGAAGTAAAAACCCGGAAAAATGACGGCGAGTCAGTGCTGGCGGCCGTGACGGCTATCCCAGGCGGCGCTTTTTGCGTAATAGGTTTCGGCGGAATCGCGCACCCCCAAGCTATCGTAAAAAGCCCCTATTGCCCGGTAAAAATCGGAATACGGAATATGCGCCACCCCTTTGTACCGGACATCCGCCGTATCCAGCCCCACAAGGCGCTTATAGGTGTCCAATGCACCGGAGTAATCCCCCTCGGGCCATTGCAGGGCCGCTTTTTCTATATAAAGCGCGGCGCTGTACGGACAGCATTGGATAGCCGCTTCGGCACTGGCGACCGCCCGGGTATAATCGGGTATATAAGTACTGTCGGTATTGGCCCTGGTATGCTCCACGGCATAACAAAAAGCGGCCTTTTGCCGGTAAAAACCCGCCTTTGCCCTATGCGCAGTTTCCCCACAGGAACATATGCACCCCCCTAAAATGCACAGAATATATATTTTCAGGTTCACTAACGCCGGATTTTCATGCAGGCAAATATAGTGAAAGCCGAGCGCCATTCAAACTTGTTTGGAAATGGCCGAGGCGCATCCTGTATTATGAAAATATAACGAAAACCGAATATAGAATCAAAGCTTGCTTTGAATTATACTGAGGCGCATCTTGTATTATACAAATATAACGATTAATTGATCCTTTCCCTTTTTGATTTCTATCGAACTGGGGGAAACCACATCCCAAGGGCAACAATAGCTGCCTAAACCGTTTGCTCCATGTACACTTTTCCACTCCCTATATGACAAAGAGCGGGCGGTTTGTTATAAACCGCCCGCTCTTTATATCTTTGCACGAATTACAAAACCATATTGTCGGCTATATCCCGCGCCACATCCCGTTTGCTTTTGAGCGGATAAACCTTTTCACTGCCATCGGCTTTCAGTAAGGTTACTTTGTTTGTGTCGCACGAAAATCCGGCTCCCGCATCGCCCAGCGAATTAAGCACGATCATATCGAGATTTTTCCGCCGGAGTTTTTCCCGGGCATGTTCCTTTTCATCGTGAGTTTCGAGTGCAAAGCCGACCAGCATCTGGTCATTCCTTTTCATAACTCCTAAAGCCGCCGCAATATCCTGTGTAGGCCGCAGCCCGAGGGACAATCCCTCCTGCCGTTTCAGCTTCCTGTCGCCGGCCGCTTCCGGCGTGAAGTCCGCCACCGCCGCCGACAAGACCGCCATATCCATTGCCGGGAAAGCCTCTATCGCTGCCGTGTACATCTGTCCGGCTGATTCCACATCCACCCGGCGGATATTGCCTACCGGGGTGGGCAAAGATACCGGTCCGGCGATAAGAGTTACTTCAGCTCCCCTCGAGGCGAATTCTTCTGCCAGGGCAAAACCCATCTTTCCCGAAGAATAGTTGCCGATGAACCGCACAGGGTCTATCTTTTCGTAGGTAGGGCCTGCCGTGACCAGCACTTTTTTACCGGCGAAATCCTTATTCCCTTCCAGCAGCGCATCGACATATGCCAAGATGCGTTCCGGTTCCTCCATACGGCCTTTTCCGGAAAGGCCGCTGGCCAGTTCCCCGGCCGCCGGTTCGATAACCGTCGTACCGTAAGAGCGCAGAACGCCGAGGTTGTTTTGGGTAGAGGGATGACGATACATATCCAAGTCCATCGCCGGAGCGAGGGCCACCGGGGCCTTGCACGAAAGGTAGCACGTAACCAGCAGGTTATCCGCCACTCCCGCAGCCATTTTACCGATCGTAGCGGCGGTAGCCGGGGCTACGAGCATCGCATCGGCCCACAGGCCGAGTTCCACATGGCTGTTCCAGGTGCCGTCGGTCATTTGGAAAAATTCGCTGAGCACCGGCCGCCCGCTGAGCGCCGACAAAGTGACAGGCGTAATGAAATCTTTTGCGGACGGGGTCATCACCACCTGCACTTCGGCGCCTCGTTTTCTCAGCAGGCGCACCAGGTAAGCGGCTTTATATGCGGCGATACTGCCGGTAACCCCGAGCAATATGTGCTTTCCTTCCAGCATTACAAGATCAGCATCGCGTCACCGTACGAGTAGAATTTATATTTTTCTTCCACTGCCTTGTGGTAGGCCTCCATCATCAGTTCATGGCCCATGAATGCCGATATCATCATCAGCAGGGTCGAGCGCGGGGTATGGAAATTGGTCACCATGCAATTGGCGATCGAGAATTCGTACGGAGGGAAGATGAATTTATTGGTCCAGCTGTTGAACGGATTGAGATGCCTGTCCGACGAAATGGAACTTTCGATCGCCCGCATACACGTCGTACCGATAGCGCACACTTTCTTTTTGGCATCGATAGCCGCATTGACCACATCGCAGGCCTGCTGAGAGATGATCACCTGCTCGGAATCCATCTTATGTTTGGAGAGGTCTTCCACCTCCACCGGATTGAACGTACCCAACCCGACGTGAAGGGTGATCTCCGGAAAATTTATTCCTTTGATCTCCAAACGCTTCATCAGGAGTTTGGAAAAATGCAGCCCGGCCGTGGGAGCGGCCACCGCACCTTCGTTCTTGGCATAGATCGTCTGGTAGTATTCCTCGTCCATCGGCTCCACTTTGCGTTTGATGTATTTGGGCAGCGGGGTTTCGCCCAGGGACAGGAGTTTTTCGCGGAACTCGTCGTACGAACCGTCGAACAAAAAGCGAAGGGTACGCCCCCTCGAAGTAGTATTGTCTATCACCTCGGCCACCAGCGAATCGTCGTCGCCGAAAAAAAGCTTGTTGCCGATACGGATCTTGCGGGCCGGGTCTACGATCACATCCCACAGACGCTGTTCGGCATTGAGTTCGCGCAGCAGGAATACTTCTATCGTAGCACCGGTCTTTTCCTTGTTGCCGTACATACGGGCCGGGAAGACCTTGGTGTTGTTGATGATCATGGTATCCCCGTCCTCGAAATATTCTATCAGGTCCTTGAACTGGCGATGCTCTATCTGTCCGTTGTCGCGGTGGATGACCATCAGCCGGGCCTCGTCGCGGTTCTCTGTGGGGTATTCCGCCAGCAGTTCGGGCGGAAGATTAAAATCGAAGTTGGATAATTTCATTCTATCTGTTTATCGGATTGTTTACCTGGTACGTTTCGGTGCGCAAAGATACGCATGTTAACAGAGGGAAAGCAAGCGGGAGGCAATAAAACGCCTCCCGAAAGGACAAAAAAACCGGAAAACCGGTAACTTTACCCCATGAAAAAGATACTCCTGCTCTCCGATACCCACAGCGCCGTGGACGAATCCATCCTGAAATACGCCCGCCAGGCCGACCAGATATGGCACGCCGGGGATATAGGCTCCATGACCGTAGCGGAAAAACTGGCGAATATCGCCCCGCTACGCGCCGTATACGGGAATATCGACGGTGGCGAAATACGGGCCGCATTCCCCGAAAGGCTCCGCTTCGTAGAGGAAGGGGTGGAAGTACTGCTCAAACACATCGGCGGATATCCGGGTCATTACGACCGCAGCGTGCAGGAAGAATTGTTCGCCGCCCCTCCCGCCCTGTTCGTCTGCGGGCATTCCCATATTCTGAAAGTGATGATGGACCGCCGCCTGGGATGTATGCACTTCAATCCGGGCGCGGCCGGGACGTATGGTTTCCACAAAGTGCGGACCATGCTCCGCTTTACCATAGACAGCGGAAAAATAGAAAACCTGGAAGCGATAGAAATGGGCTCCCGTGCCGGCTGGTAACCTTTTATCGGAACATTTTGGCCGGGATGGAAACATTCGGATCGACGGATAAGGTTCGCCAAATGATCCGCCCTCCGTCAGCGTCTTTCACTTCGGTAGAGAAAGGATATTTCAACCCGCTTACTTCCTTATAATTCCCAAAATCGGAATAAGAGCCGATCTTCTCGGGGACGTATTTCGTCAACACGCCCTTTTCATCGAATTCTTTGACTGCAGGAGCCGCCACATTTTCTATACGGAGCACCATATAGTCATCCATGGATATATAATAATTCTGGAGGCTACCGCTGGGCATCGTTACCCGCAGGCGGTACGTAAAATGTCCGTTGACCGGCACGATACTGTCCAGTTCCGCTGCGAAACTCTTTTTCTGATAGTCGAGCAGCGGGAATATCGAACGATCCAGGCGCTGTTTCTCCACCGCGTCGGCCGACAAATTGACCGTGGTATTCTCTATTTTGGTATAGCCCATATTGCCGTTGAAAGTCTTTTTCAGGTATACCTGCCCGTCATAGAGTATCTGCTCCTGATGGTTGCAGGGAAGACTGGACAAAGTCTGTGCCTTAAAGGTCTTATCCCCGATCATGATCTCGTAATTCTGGCGAAGGGTTTTTACCGAACTCATCTTATGCCTGCCGCCCATAGCTTCAAAGTATTTGCCGATTACATCGATCGCCGCAATACTGTCCGTAATGGGCTGGGAAAGGGACGGACGCGCCACCCGGACTGCATATTTATCGTAAAAAGAGATATTATAATAACCGGCCAGTTCCAACGGCGGAACCACTTTCCGGGCATCTCCATACATCACGATACGGAACTGTGAAGGTTTGATATATTTCTGGGCAACCCGCATAATGTCTTCGGCCGAAACCGAGTTGATCTGCTTGAGAATGTCTTCCAGAAAATCTTTTTTCACCGTGCCGTCTTCCATAGCCACCCCATAGCTACCCAACGCATTGCGGTCTTCGAACGAAAGGGCGATCTTTCCTGTGAGATACTGTTTGAGGTCGGAGAGCTCTTTTTCATCCAAAGGCACAGTCCGTATCCGTTGAAGCTGGGCGGTCTTTTCGGCAATCGTGCGCACGGCATTCAGGTTGGAAGTCCGGGTCGAAAGGTACATATATCCACCCAGAGGGTCTGGGGAAAGGGAAAATTGGTCGCCCATATACCCCCCCGCCTGCAATGTAGCCCGGATATTAGCCAATAAGTCTCCCCCCATCAGGTGGTTGATAAACATAGCCGGAAATACATCCGGCGAATTATAATCGAATTCCGCAATATTGGACATGATGATCCGGCAATCGCGGGCCGAAGGATCGTGGATAAAATTGATCGCCGTGGCCGGCAAATCGTTCACTACCGATATTTTGCTCTTAGGGATGTCGGCGGAGGCCCACGTACGGAACCGGGCATTGACCATCATCCGCACCTGATCGGCAGTAATGTCGCCCATCACTAACAATACCGCATTGTTCGGCCGCCAGTACGTACTGTAATATTCCTGGCAATCGTTGAGCGATATCCGGTCGATCGAGTTTTCGGAAATGAATTCCCCCGTAGGGACTTTCCCGGAAAGGGCCAATGCCCGGTACACCCGGTTGAATATCACCTCGGGGCGGGAATCGTCCAGCGTATAGGCATCCTTCATGGCCTTTTTTTCGGTAAAGAACTCCTGCAGCGGGAACGAAGGCCTTAATACGACATCGGCAAACAGGTTAAAATTGGCGCGGGCGTATTTTTTGAGCCCCGAAACATAAAAACTACTGCGGTTCATCCGGAAAACACTGCCCATATTGGCCAGCGAATCCGTGATCTGTGCTTTCGTGCGGTTCTGTACGCCGGCCAGCAGCATATTGGCTGTCAGGTCCGAAACCCCTTTCTTGTCCTTCTCGAACACCGAACGGTTCAGTATCCCGATGTAAAAAGTCACGATAGGCATCGTATCGTCCGTATAAACGATCACCTTCAGCCCATTGTTCAGGGTAAAACGCACCGGGTGTCCGATATTGACGTATGGAGGTTGCGTCGGCTCGGGAAGACTGTCGTATATCCGCGCCTGGTAGGAATCAGCCGCAAAAAGAGTGTCGGATATCCCTTTTTCCCCCACGCGAACCTCCGGCTGTTGGACCCCGGACAGGAACTCCATCGCCGCCTTGATGGCCACATCCCTTTTATGCAGCGAATCACGCATCTCTTGGGATAATTGATACTCCTCTGCTATCGTATCTTCCCTGGCTGCGGCTGCATCGATACTGTCGGCTATGACTGTATCTTTTACGGCAGACATTATCACAAGGCTATCTGTGAGCACAGAAAACGTATCCCGGACCACTACAGTATCTTCCTTCGTGGACGCCGAATCGGCACCCGCCGGCGCAAGGATCGCATCCAGCGCCCTGCGCACCATCAGGGAATCGGGCATAACCCCTCTACCTCCGCCGGACAAAACTCCCGAAGGGCCTGCGGTACAAAATACCACAGCACCGAGAATGGCGAGGGCCGCCAGTACCGTGCGGATACATTTTGTCATTTCGAACCTGCGGAAGATTGTTCCCTGCGCGAGGAGGGAAGTTCATAGATCGTTTTCATATTATCGGTGCGGAAAAAACGCCGCATCACTATACGGACATCTTCCTGGGTGATCGTGGATAGCTTTTCCATCCGCGAGTTGAATACCGCCGCATCCCCGTACAGCAATTCGGTAAGGGCCATATTGCGCACCATCCCTTCATTGGAAGATATGTACTGCCATTGAGACATCTGCGTAGCGTTGACCGCCTTTTTCAGTTCTCCGGCCGTGATATTGAAATTCCGCATCCGCTCGAGCTCCCGGTGGACGACTGCCTCGGCCTGGGAAATCTTCACTCCTGGCCGCAGGTCTACCTTAAAGGCAAAAACGGAGGCCCGCTCCATCGGCAGGATAAACGGCTGCACCGATGTAGCCAATCCTTCCTCTTCCACCAACGCCTTGTCCAATCTGGAACCGCTCGAAGCGCAGAGCACCGTACTGATAAAATCGAACACCTCGAACTGAGGATCGCTATACGGGGGTATCTGCCAGGCGAAAATAACGGATTCGTTCGGTTGAGGGATATATAGCGTATCGATATGCTTATCATACCCTCCTACCGCCAATATCCCGCTGCCCACATCCACGGCCTTCCCGCCGGAAAGCACCACCGTATCGGCAGCCGGTTTCCGGACAGAGAATAAAGTGGGTTTCAAGTTCACTTTCAGCGTATCGGGCGGAAGCAGGGAAAACATTTCCACCACATACCGGCGGACGGAATCGACGTTCACATCGCCGCTGATGGCCAAAACCGCCTTTTTTGGATTGAAATACAATTTTTCGTAAGCCTTGGCAGCCGTCATCGTGATCCCGCTGTCCAGGGTAGCCACTTCCGGCACCAGCCGCAGATTCACGGTGCGTACCATATCGTATAAGGCTTTTTCTTCCCGGTCGCCGGTACGGCGCTGCCGGACGGATGCTTCGCCGGCCACTTTTGCGGCTACCTGGGCAAAAGCAACCGTATCCTCCCGAAAACCGTAAGCCTTTTCCGCAGCCAGCCAAATAGCCCCTTTGAGCATATTGGAAGAAAAACTATCGCAGAAGAACGTCACGTCGTAACTCACGTCGACGGTACTCTTCCCGCCGTACGTCCCCATGATCGACCGATACTGCCCGGGAGATAAATGGGCCGAAGATTCGGTGCTCATAGCCGCCACAACGGCGTTTATGCCGGCCAGCGTACTCGGTTCGTCATTCAGTCCCGTCCTATACATCAACCCTACCGACACGACCGGCGAACGGTCGTCGCTATGCACCAATACCCGCAGCCCCGAAGGCATTACGAAACGCTCGAACTGTACCTTTTGGGCATGCAAAAGCCCGGGCAGTGCGACAAACACCGCAACAAATAATCCGGCGATCAATCTCATGCCTGTGCTGCGTATCATTTTTACAAAAAATATCAGTCGTCGTAAACGGTTATCTTTTTCGGACGCACGAAAGCCCCCGAATAATCCGGGTTTTGCTTGAGCAGGGATAAGGCTTCCCGCGCCTGTGCCTCGGTCAGATAAGCTCCCACGAATACCTTATAGTCGGGCGTATCGTATTCGATCTCCGAATATTCGAAAGGATAGCTCTCCTGGAAAGCGGTCATGACATCCCGGGCTTTTTGAAGCCGGCCGTAATAGATCTGTATCACATACCCGTCCACCCGGCGCCCGTCGCTATTGTTTTCCACCCTCAGGCGGAGCAAGTGCTCGATCCGGGGGTCGGCCTTGACGGTCACCATGCCCATATTCTGGGCGGACAAGGAAGCCGCGCAGAAAAATACGGCGGCCAGTATAGCTGTTTTTACTACTTTCATCGCTCTGTAAGACCGGATTTAGTCATTTTGACAAATTTAGAGATTATCCCGTGAAAATACCCTAAAAAAAGGCTAAAAAAACTATTTTTGTATCCATGCTACAGATCAAGGATACACTGGTATCGGACGACCTGCTGCTCGAATCGTTCGTATGCGACCTGGCCAAATGCAAAGGCGCATGCTGCGTGGCAGGCGACAGCGGGGCCCCGGTAGATGAGAACGAAAAAGCCATCCTGGAGGAAATCTATCCCCGGGTAAAACCTTACATGCGTCCCGAGGGTATCGAAGCCGTACGCCTGCAGGGCACCTGGGTGAACGACCCGTACGATCACCTGCCATCCACCCCGCTGGCGGGAGGAAAAGAGTGCGCCTACCTGGTGTACGAACCGGGCGGCGCGGCCACCTGCGCCATCGAAAAAGCTTATGCGGATGGCCATATCTCGTTCAAAAAACCCGTCTCGTGCCACCTGTATCCCGTCCGGCTCAGTCGGATCATGTCCTTCACCGCCCTGAACTACAACCGGTGGGACGTTTGCCGGGATGCCTGTGTATTGGGCCGGAAACTGAAGGTCCCGGTATATAAGTTCCTAAGGGAGCCTCTTATCCGGCGTTTCGGGAAGGACTGGTACCAGGAATTGGAACTCACGGCGGAAGAATACCTAAAAGAACTCGAAAAGCGCCGGTAACCGCGCGTTTTTTCTATACTATTTGAAACTATTCCCCTTTCGGCGGGGTCTTATGCATAAAACCTATCCGTTTAAAAAATGAAACAGAACAAAGCCCTTTTCCTGTCCCTGTTGGCAGGACTTTTCGCCTTCGAAGCGGCAGCTCAGCAGCCCGTAACGGTCGATTTGCGATTGAAAAACCTCAAAAAAGGCGATTCGGTCCTTTTGCGGGCCGACCCGGAAGGGAGCCGCATCGACACGATCACCGCCACCCGCAATGGCCGCGCCGAAGGTAGCATCACAGTGCCCTACACCTGCGAAGGAGTACTTTATTACCTTCCCGCCGGAAAGGTGATAGACGACGTCCGTAGCTCCGAAGTATACCGTTTATGCTTGAACCCTTCGGACAAGATCACCGTAAAAGGCGACCTTTTCCAGTTGGGTGCCCTACAGGTAAGCGGAGGCATCTACGACGATTACCGCCACCGGACCTACTTCGATTCCCTGGACAAGATCTACGCAGAGGCCTGCATCTATTCGGACTCCCTGTTTGCCGTGGAAAAAGCTACCCATGCGATGTCCAAAGGCCCTGAAATGGACTCCCTGATCAAAACGATCAAAGAACTGAACAATCAGACCTGGGCGGTGGTCGAAAAATCCTACCAGTTGATGGACGAGTATATCCGTCGCTATCCGGACGACCCTTTTTCGGCTTACGTGCTGAGTGGGGTAAAGGGGAGTTACGGCGACAAACACCGCGAAGAACTATTCGGCCTGCTCGGCGATAAAGCCAAACAGACGCCCGCCGGCAAAAAAATGGGGGACATTCTGGCCATGTCCAAAGCCTGGAAAAAGAACAACGAAGGGATAAAGGCCGGCGTAGATGCTCCGGACTTCACCCTTACCGGCATCGACGGGCAGAAAATAACGCTGTCCGATTTCCGCGGAAAATACGTCCTGCTGGATTTCTGGGGCTCATGGTGCGGTCCTTGCCGCGAGGCGAACAAATTCATGGTGCCGCTGTACGAAAAATACAAAGACCGGGAAAACTTCGTGATGATCTCCCTGGCACTCGACCGCGACGATGCAGCCTGGCGTAAAGCGGTAAAAGAAGACGGCCTGACCTGGCATCAGGTCAATATGTACGAAACCCCTCAGGGCCCTGGATCGGTGAACGTGCTATACGGCATCAGCCTGTACCCTTCCCAGATCCTCGTATCGCCCGACGGCAAGATCCTGATCCGCCAGGGAGGATACAACCCGGAAAAGGACCCGGTAGGGCTGCGGCTGAAAAGCCTGCTTGGCGAATAGCCCGATATAAATCCGCAAAAAGCCCGCTCTTTACAGAGCGGGCTTTTTTATAGTCGTACCGTTTCAGAACAGTGACATCTGAGCTTGCGGTGCTCCCGGGTAAAACTCCATGCGGGTCTGGAGCCCCAACTGCCGGCACTCCCCGTAAAACATTTCGGACAGCACTTTATAATTATCGCTCCGGCACTCGTAGCGGCTGCCGAATGTCGATACATACCGCTCTTTCATTCCCGGAAACTGTTTTTCCAGCGCCCGGTAGAAATAATCCCGCGAACCGGCGCGCAGGGTCGTCCCGAACATCGGCAGTACATAGTACGCGCCGCTGTCTTTGGCCCGGCGGAGTATTTCCCGCACATTTTCCACCGTATCGGTCAGAAAAGGGAGCAGTGGCATGAGCGTTATCCCTGTATAAATACCCCGGGAGGCCAGTGTTTCCATCGCCTTGAACCGGGCGGACGAAGGCGGAGCCCCCGGTTCGAGTATCCGGGCCTGCGCATCGTCCGCGCATGTCACCGTAAAACTGACCGCCGCATATACCGCTGATATATCCTGCAGAATATCCGCATCCCGCGTAATGAGCGTCCCTTTCGTGATGACATGCACCGGAAAACGCGACGTGGCTATCCGGGCCAAGGCCTCGCGCACGATCCCGGTTTTTTCTTCGGCAGGCATATAAGGGTCGTTCATCGAGCCGGTGCCGATCGTGCCTTTCCGGCCCCGCTTGGCGCGGAGTTCCCGCTCGAGGAGTTCCAGCGCATTGCGCTTGACCGATATTTTCGAGATGTCCCCTATCCCGTAGCAATCGCTGCGGGTATCGCAGTAGATACACCCGTGTTGGCATCCCCGGTAGAGGTTCATATTGTAGGTAATGCCGAACAGGCCGTCGGCCTGCCGGAGTTTGGACAATATGGATTTTGCTTCGATATACTGCATAAAAAATCCCTTGTCCGCAAAGATACCGATTTCCCGAAAAGGGCCCGGTTCTTTTACCGACAAGGGATAGAGATTTCCTCCTGTTTTTCCTTATACTGCCTTACGGCCCGAGAAGCCCCGGCGGAAAAAACGTTTGGCCTTATTACCTCCTTTGGAGGCTACTTTGGGCTGCTGCGCCTGCGAGGCGCGTTCGGCCGCAAAAGCGTACTCCGGGCAGTGGAAAGGCTGGTCGTCCACCACTTCGATAGAACGGCCGATCAGCTTCTTGATATCTTTCAGGTATCCGAGCTCGCTTTCGTCGCAGAACGATACCGAAATCCCTTCACGCCCCGCGCGGCCTGTACGGCCTATACGGTGTACATAGGATTCGGAATCGGCCGGCAAGTCGTAATTCACGACATACGACAGGTTGTCCACATCGATACCCCGGGCGGCAATATCGGTCGCGATCAGCACCCGGTTGTGGTGGCTCTTGAAATTATCCAAGGCACGTTGACGGGCGTTCTGGCTCTTGTCTCCGTGGATGGAATCGCACTTTATCCCGGAGCGGGAAAGTATCTGGGCCAGGCGGTCCGCCCCATGCTTAGTCCGCGAAAAGACCAGTACGGAGTCCATATCCGGGTCTTCCAGCAGGGAAAGCAGCAGAGACTTCTTATTGCCTTTTTCGACGAAATACACTTTTTGCTCGACTGTATCCACCGTCGAGGATTCGGGGCTGACCTCTACCCGCTCGGGATCGGAAAGGATATCCGAAGCCAGCGCGCAGATATTGGGCGGCATGGTGGCCGAGAAGAACAGCGTCTGCCGGTCTTCGGGCACCTGGGCCATGATCTTGCGGATGTCGTGGATAAAGCCCATGTCGAGCATACGGTCGGCCTCGTCCAGCACCAGGAATTCAACATTGCGCAGGTTTACAAAACCCTGGTTCATCAAGTCCAGCAGGCGCCCCGGAGTGGCGATGAGTATGTCTACCCCCCGGCCCAATTCGCGGGTCTGGTTGAACTGTGACACCCCGCCGTACACCACAGTCTCGCGCAGGCCGGTATATTTGGCATACATCCGGAAATTGTCGGATATCTGCCCGGCGAGTTCGCGGGTAGGAGTAAGCACCAACGCCCGTATCGGACGTTTGCCGGAAGGACGCTCTTCACTTAAAAGTTCGACGATAGGCAGGGCGAACGCGGCAGTTTTGCCGGTGCCTGTCTGGGCGCTGCCCAGCAGGTCGCGTCCGTCTAATACCAAAGGAATGGCTTGTTCCTGAATAGGAGTGGGGGTCTGGTAGCCCGCATCCGTCAGCGCCCTGAGTACGGGCGCAGAAAGTTTCAAATCTTCAAATAACATAATATTTGCTTATTATTTTGCCGTTTTTCTTCGGAAAACGGATCCGAGCATTCGCCCGCACAAAACGGGTTTTCATCACATTGTCTTTTACTTCGCGGCCATTGATCGCCGCCGGCTGATAATATGCAAATATTACAGGTAAAGGAACGATTGCTTAAATGCGGTGCAAAGGTACGTCATTTTACCGGCATATAACTGTTTTTTATGTAAAATAACGAAAAAAGGGCGGTACTCTTTCGAATAACACCCTTTATATCAAACATTTAAACAACTACATATTTATCCGCATCCCGTATGGCAAACGCGACATTACGACCGGTTTGTCCGATTCGGACGCCCGGCGGGCCGCACTGTACATCTCGAACATATCGTCCCCGATCAGGGAGCGCACCTTCATATCGGAGGAGCTGTTCAATATAGTCATGAACTGTTCGAAGGACGAAGGGGTACGACTGTATTCCGTCACCGAATAATCTTCCGTTCCTGCTAACTCGGCAGCCTTCTCGACCGCACTGCCGATCCCCCCGATCTCGTCCACCAGTCCGAGCTTCAGGGCGGAAATACCGCTCCATACGCGGCCCTGCGCAATGGAATCCACCGATGCAGTTGCCATATGGCGGCCTTCGGCCACCCGGCCTACGAACTGGGCATAAGTCCCCTCGATGCTTTTCTGGATGATCTTGCCCAAACCGTCGCTTACCGGGGTAAGGAAGGTCGGGTCGGCCGAATTGGGATAGATGGACACCTCATCGGTCGTGATACCGTTCTTATTGGCTAATTTTTCCACATTGGGGATATAGGCAAACACTCCGATGGATCCGGTGATGGTCGTCGGTTCGGCAAAGATATAATTAGCCCCGCAGGATATGTAATAGCCACCCGAAGCGGCATAGTTGCCCATCGAAACGACGACGGGTTTTTCCGCTTTGAGGTCTTCGACCATCTTCCAGATATTATCCGCCGTAATGGACACCCCGCCGGGCGAGTTCACCCTCAGCACGACCGCTTTCACCCGGTCGTCGTCCTTGGCTTTCTTCAGGGCTTTGCGCATAGCGTCCTCGCTGATCTCGGTCGCTTTGCCTTTGCCGTATACGATATCCCCCTGCGCATAGATCACAGCGATCCGGTCTTCGGCTTTAGCCTTGGACTTCATAGAGAGGTATCGGGCGTACTCAGCATATTTGATCCGGTTTTTCCCGCCGAGGCTATCCAGGAAATCATCGTACTGCCCGGCATACATCAGGCTGTCCACCAGTCCGCAATCCAACGCTCCGGTGGCCGTAAACCCAAGCCGGCCGGAAGCGATGTTGTCCACCTGCGCGCGGGTATATTCCCGGGCGACAGCCACGGCCGAGGACAGCGTATCCCATATTGTAGTAATAAGCTCAAGGCTCTGCCGGCGGTTTTCCGGACTCATTTTATCCAACAGGAACGGTTCAACCGCGCTTTTGAATTTTCCGGTGCGGAACACCTGCACCCCGATGCCGTATTTTTCCTCAAAACCTTTGAAGAACATATTGGTCATCGAAAGCCCTTTCAGGTCGACCGTGCCGTTGGGATTGAGGAATATATTGTCGGCCACACTCTTGGCGATATAATCGCCCTGACTATACAGGTTGGCATAGGCCGTCACGTACTTACCCGACTCCTTGAATTCATCCAACGCCTTGCGTACGGCCACCAGTTGCGCCATACCCCCGCCGAACCCCTCGCCGGTGAGCGATATGCCCTCGATATTTTCATCTTCGGCTGCATAGGCGATAGCCTCGGTAAGCTCCCGCAGGCTGATAGGCATCGACACATTCCCCGTCATCGAAGAGAACGAAGTGAAAATGGCCATCGGATCTTCCACTGCTTTGTCCATGATAGGCACGCTCAGATCGATTACCAGCGTACTGGAGGGTTTGACCGTCACTTCAGGCTGCTCTCCGAAACTGGACAGCACCGAAACGAACCCGATAAACATCAGGAAAGGCAGGATCATCAACACCACCCCGGCCAGCAGGGCTGCGAAGAACATTTTAAAGAATTGTCCCATATCTTATCGTTTTTAGTGTTATTTATGAATACGAGGAAGACTCTTTTGCGGGGAATATCCGCTGCAAAAGAGTCTCCTGCGTCGTTAGGAACAAAAGTGTTATAACGGCATATCCATCATAATAGGCCGGCCCAATGGGATGAATTGGGATTCGCTTGCCTTGGCCATCGCTGCGAAAGCGTTCAGCTGGGAAGGTGTAGCCTGTACATCGCGCGTACGGAAATCGGCCCAAGTGGGCGCTTCCCCAGCTATCGTTTTTATCCGGTTATAGATAAAATACCGCTGCGGTCCGTTGAAATAAGGAACGTTATCGTTCATGATGCTGTTGCTTTCCGCACGCCATATACCCAGTGCATAGGTACAACCTCCTTCAAAGAAGCCGACCTCCGGATAAATAGCTGCATTGTCCAGGAAAGGCTGCCATACCGCAGGTGCGCCGGTTTTCGTTTTGACGGCCGACATATTCATATAATATCCCAGCCCCTGCCACTGCTGCAAAGTATTGAGACTATATCCTCCGTCAGTAGACGTTTGGGGGATAGCTGTTTCAGAATAAATATACTCGTCGGTAAATTTCCCGAATCCATGTCCGCCCGCTTCATGGCGCAAGGTTGCCTCAAAACTCATATTGCCCGCAGCGGTAGACATCGGACACATGCCGATAGCCGCCCCCGTAGGATACATCACACACGTACCTGCATAACGGGTATCGTTGATCACCAAAATGACCAGCGTTTTGTTTATCACATTATTGACATCCGCAATAGCACCGCTCTGGATATTGCCGTCGGGCTTCAGCACGATATCGGCACCTTCTTTAATGGCCGGTATTTTACGGGCATAATTGAACACTTTCTGGTAATTGCAGGAAGTAGCCGTAGAATTGGCCGACGTCGAGAACGTAGCTTTGAATGCCGTATTCCGCTCTGTAAAAGAAAAAGTAGCCTTGGTCGAACCGTCATATCCCCAACCGTAGGTAGCCCCCCGCTCGGCACTTTCCGCATATACATAATACACGTTGAAATAATTGCGGTATGATTTGAACGGTTCTATATCGAAAAACGCCTCGCGGGCACGGTCCATCGCCTGGTCGTAAGCGCCTCCCCGCGCCATATCTGCCGCAGTAAATCCATCTCCCATGATAACGATATTCACCGGATCGGTCTGCCGGTTTGTTTCGGCCGCTTTGTAAGCACCTTCGGCATATCCCATCTCCGGGCCGGACTGTTCCACATAAATATCCACGGTACCCAGGAAAGAACCCACAGTCAATGTAACCTCACGGGATCCGGAAGTCGTTTTAGGCTGTATCTTCAATTTTACTTTGCGGTCGCCGTTGCCCCGGATCACATCCGGCATACACCAAGCCACTCCGCCCGTGATTGCCCAGTCGACATTAGACTTTATATCTATCTCCGCGTACGTATCATCCGCCGTAAGGGAAATCGTAGTAGAAGACGTAATGCCGAAATGCTGGTCTTTTCCTCCGCCTTTGGAACACGAAAAGAACACAAGCAACGGGAGCATTGCCAATAAAACACCTAATCTTTTTTTCATAACTTATCTTGTTGCTGAATCACAAAAATAGAAACAATTTGCATCCCCCGCAAACGAAAGGGCTTCCGTACAGGAAATTTTCACAAAAAAGCTTCTGCCCAATGACAGAAGCTTTTCTTCGAGTTGTTATCCACGCCTGAAATCTTACAAACGTTGTTTTTTTGCCTCGATCGACAGGGTAGCATGGGGCACGGCCAACAGCCGCTCCCTGGATATGAGTTTGCCGGTCACCCGGCATATTCCATATGTCTTGTTCTCGATCCGCACCAAGGCGTTCCGCAAATCGCGGATAAATTTTTCCTGGCGGGCAGCAAGTTGTGCATTTGCTTCTTTGGACATCGTTTCCGACCCTTCTTCGAAAGGCTTGAATGTGGGCGAAGTATCCTCCGTACCGTTGCCGGCATGGTTCAGATAAGTGCCCCGTATGATCTCCAAGTCTCTTTCGGCCTTAGCTATCTTCTCGAGTATCAGAGCCTTGAACTCTTCCAGTTCGGCATCCGAATAACGATCCTTTTTCTCACTTGTCTCCATAGCCTACACGTGCTTTAGAATGTTAATACTCAGTTTTACATCGTCGAACTCCACCGTTTCGCCTTCCGCAGAATCGGTAAAGGCCAGGCTGTCCGACAGCGTTTCCAAGCAAATATAATCAATATTCTGCTCAATCGCTAATTTTACGCTGTTCGCAGCGTTAATTAATATACCGATGCGGTCGCCTACGTTCAGGCCCTGTTCCTTGCGCATATTCTGGATACGGTTCACCACTTCCCGGGCGATGCCCTCATTGCGGAGCTTTTCGTCGATCGTGATATCCAACGCCACCGTGATACCGTCCTCGGAAGCCACCACGCTGCCTTCCACGTCCTGCGTGGTTATTTCCACCTGGTCAGTCGCTACCTCGAACTGCCGTCCGTCCACGTCCACTTTCAGGATTCCGGCCGATTCGAGCGTCGCGATCTCCTCTTGGGTCATCGCCTGGATACGGGCGGCCACTGCCTTCATATCCTTGCCGTATTTCGGCCCCATCTTCTTAAAGTCCGGCTTTATCTGTTTGACGAACATTGAAGAATCGGACAGCAAATCGATCTGCTTGATGTTCAGCTCGGAAAGGATAAGTCCCTCCACGGCCCGTATCTGCCGGCTGAAATCGTCGGACAGGCAGGGGATCATAATCTTGGCCAGCGGCTGACGCACCCGTATCTTGCACCGTTTGCGCAGCGAAAGTCCCATCGAACAAATCTTCTGGGCCAGTTCCATCCGGCGTTCCAGTTCCTTGTCCACCCGTGAAGCATCGTACGCCGGGAAATCGGCCAAATGCACCGACAGACTCTTATCCCGGCCGGTTACGGCGTTCAGGTCGCGGAACAGGCGGTCGGCAAAGAACGGCGCGATCGGGCTCATGAGCACCGACACCGTTTCCAGGCAGGTATAAAGTGTCTGGTAGGCCGACAGTTTGTCCCGGTCGTCGCCCGACTTCCAGTAGCGGCGACGCGAAAGGCGTACGAACCAGTTGGACAGGTTCTCGCCCACGAAATACTGGATCAGACGGGCCGCTTTGGTCGGTTCGTAATCATCTAAAGCCGCCTCTACCTCTTTCACCAGCGTATTGAGTTCGGAAAGGATCCACCGGTCTATTTCCGGGCGGTCTTTATAGTCGATATCCGCTTCGGCATACGCGAAACCGTCCAGATTGGCGTATAGCGCGAAGAACGAATACGTATTGTACAGCGTTCCGAAGAACTTGCGGCGCACTTCTTCGATACCCTCCAGATCGAACTTCAGGTTGTCCCACGGCTGTGCGTTGGAGATCATGTACCACCGCACGGCATCGGAACCGTATTTGTCGATCGTCTCGAACGGATCGACGGCATTGCCCAGGCGTTTGGACATCTTCTGTCCGTTCTTGTCGAGTACCAACCCGTTGGACATCACATTTTTGTAAGCCACCGAATCTTTGACCATCGTGGCGATGGCATGCAGGGTATAGAACCACCCGCGGGTCTGGTCGACGCCTTCGGCGATGAAATCGGCCGGGAAACTCTCTCCGGAATCGATCAGTTCGGCGTTCTCGAACGGATAGTGCCACTGGGCAAAGGGCATCGAGCCCGAATCGAACCACACGTCGATCAGGTCGGCCTCGCGCCGCATCGGTTTCCCGCTGTCGGACACCAGGACGATCTTATCCACCAGGTGCTTGTGGAAATCGATGTTCTCATAGTTCGTCTCACTCATATCACCGGGCACAAAGTCCGGGAACGGGTCTTCGGTCATCAGGCCCGCTTTGATCGATTTGGCGATCTCTTCTTTCAGTTGTGCCGCGGAGCCGATAATCTTTTCCTCCCGCTTATCTTCCGTGCGCCAGATGGGCAGCGGTATGCCCCAGTAACGCGAACGAGAGAGGTTCCAGTCGTTGGCCGAAGCCAGCCAGTTGCCGAAACGGCCCGTGCCGGTGGAAGCCGGTTTCCATTTGATCGTTTCGTTCAGTTCGCTCATCCGTTCACGCACTTCGGGGATCTTGATGAACCACGAATCGAGCGGGTAGTACAGCACCGGTTTGTCCGTACGCCAGCAATGCGGGTATGAGTGGGTATGTTTAGCCGCAGAGAAGGCTTTGTTCTCCTCCTTGAGCTGGATCGTGATCTGCACGTCGAGGCTTTTCTCGGGTTCCTGACCGTCCTCGTAGTACGCGTTTTTCACATACATACCGGCGTATTTTCCCAAACCTTCGATAAAGCGGCCCTGGAGATCGACCAGCGGAACGGGATTACCCGCCTTGTCCAGCACCAGCATCGGCGGGATACCAGCCTCTTTGGCTACCCGGGCGTCGTCCGCACCGAAAGTCGGGGCGATATGCACGATACCCGTACCGTCCGAAATGGTCACATAATCCCCGGATATCACCCGGAAAGCCTGTTCTGCGTGCTCGTATGGCTGTACCAGCGGCATCAGTTGCTCGTACCGGGACCCTACGAGGTCTTTTCCTTTCAGTTCCCCTTCTATCCGGTAAGGGATCTTTTTATCTTCGGGCTTATAGTTTTCAAAATCAGCATCGTCCGCCGCTTCGAAGAATTTTCCGGCGAAAACCACCGGGACGAGTTCCTTAGCCAGGATCACGTGCTGCGGGGCAAAGGTGTACTGGTTGAACGTGCGGACAATGACGTAGTCTATCTTGTCTCCCACGGCCAGCGCCGTGTTGGACGGGAGCGTCCATGGGGTGGTAGTCCACGCCAGGAAATAGACATCCCCCTCTTTGCGGAAAGCCTCAGGCAGCGTATCCTTCACCGCCTTGAACTGCGAAGTGATGGTCGTATCGGACACGTCGCGGTAACAGCCGGGCTGGTTCAGCTCGTGGCTGGAAAGCCCCGTCCCCGCCTTGGGGGAATACGGCTGGATCGTATAGCCCTTGTACAGCAGGCCTTTGTCATATATCTGCGAAAGGAGCCACCATACGGTCTCCATGTATTTCGATTTGTACGTGATGTACGGATGTTCCATATCCACCCAGTAACCGATGCGGCGGGTGAGTTCGTTCCATTTGTCTGTATAGCGCATCACTACCTTGCGGCAATAGTCGTTGTACTCCTCTACGGAGATCTTCTTGCCGATATCTTCTTTGGTAATACCGAGTTCTTTTTCCACCCCCAGTTCCACCGGCAGCCCGTGGGTATCCCATCCGGCCTTGCGGTGCACCTGATAACCCCTGAGGGTCTTGTAGCGGCAGAAAATATCTTTGATCGTACGGGCCATCACATGGTGGATGCCCGGCATCCCGTTGGCCGAAGGCGGCCCTTCGAAAAACACGAAAGAGGGCGCACCGTCGCGCTGCGAAACGGATTTTTCGAATATCTCGTTCCGGTCCCAATATCCCAGTTCCTCGCCGGCTACGGCCACCAGGTCCAATCCTTTGTACTCTTTGAACTTTTTGTTTTCCATAACTTTATCCTGCCTATATAAGGCCCGCTTAAGAATGGGCGAAATTAAGGATTTTTTCGCGTTTTTTCCCTTAAAAAAGAGCCGTTTTTTCTATCGCCGCGATTATTTAACCATCTATCCCCAAAATATTTGCGCAGGCATCTTACTTTTCTTACCTTTGTCGGAAAGTCCGAAACCCGTCCGAACCGAGGTTTCCCTTATTAACTAAACCGTACAGATTTGGATCCTGACCCGTATTGCAGTCCGCTGCTCCTTTTCGCTGAAAACTTCGATTTTCACGCCATTGCTTATATCCTTATCCTTATTTTGTTGTTCATGATCTCCGCCCTGATGTCCGGGTCGGAAACGGCGTTCTTTTCCTTGTCCAAATCGGACATCGAAGGGTTCCGCAACTCCAAAAGTTCGTCCGAAGAAGGGGCGGCCCGCCTGCTGGCCAAACCCGAACGCCTGCTGGCCACCATTCTGATCGTCAATAATTTCGTCAACATAGGCATCGTCCTGATATTCGAATACCTGCTGCGCCACTATGTGGTGATAGAGAACGGCATCCTGCGGGTAGTCGTATCGGTAGCGCTCACCACATTTTTGCTATTGCTTTTCGGCGAAGTGCTGCCCAAAGTCTATGCTACGGGCAATTACAAATCCTTCAGTCGTTTCGCAGCGGCCCCGATGACAGTCACCGTAAGTCTGACACGAATATTCAGCGCGCCCTTCATCCTGCTGAACCGCGGACTGGAAAAACTGCTCGCCCACAAAGCTAAATCCACCCTCTCGGTGGACAACCTGTCCCAGGCTCTGGAAATGAGCAACGACGAACTGAGCGAAGAGGATGAAAAACGCATCCTCGAAGGTATCGTATCGTTCGGCAAAACCGAGGCCAAACAGGTCATGACCCCGCGTACCGACCTATTCTCCGTACCGGACGACTGCCCATTCGACCGGCTGAAACGCCAGATCGTCAAACAAGGCTATTCCCGCATCCCGGTCTATCACGAAGACCCGGATCATATCATAGGGGTGTTGTATATCAAGGACTTGCTCGCCCATCTGGACAAAAACGATTTTGCCTGGCAGGCCCTGCTCCGGGAACCTTTTTTCGTCCCCGAAAACAGGAAGATCGACGACATCCTGGTAGACTTCCAGGAAAAAAAGATCCATATGGCCATCGTAGTGGACGAATATGGAGGCACCTCGGGCATCATCTCTCTGGACGACATCCTCGAAGAGATCGTAGGCAGCATCTCGGATGAATTCGACGAAGAGGAAACGGCTTATACCCGCAAGGACGATACGCATTTCCTGTTCGAAGGCAATATAGCGCTCAAAGACTTTTACCGGGCTATGGATTTCGAGGACTCGGACGAAGAATTGTTCGAAGAAAACAAGGGGGAGGCCGACACCTTGGCGGGTTTCCTGCTGGAAATGAGCGGTTCCTTCCCCAAAAAAGGCGAAGAAATACCCTTCGGCGATTACTTATTCACTGTGGTCGCCATCGACCGCAAACGCATCCGGCAAATAGCCCTGACGATCGTGGGTGAGCGAAAAACGGATTCGGACGACTAAGCCCCGCTGACAATCTAATTTTCACACATCATACCATTGTTGATAAATAATACGGCGGGCTTGTTTTCCGGCGTGTCCTTTTTAGTAACTTTACGCTCGACAACGAGCACAGACAGATTATGTTCCTGAACCCAAGAGAAGATAAAACGGAGCTCATCTCCCGTTTCGAGACCATGCTGAAAGACGGTTCGGCCGATTTTTTCGATTCTTCCTCCTGGGAAGATATCATCGATTATTATCTGCAGAATATGCAGTATGAAAAGGCTGGTATCGCCGCTGCCATGGCGATGGACACCTACACCTCTTCCCCGGAACTGAGCCTGATATGCGCTGAAGCCTTCATTTACGATGGAAATACCGAGCGGGCCGGTGAATTGTTGGACAGGCTTGAAGTTCTGTCCGGCAGCAATCCTGAATACCTGGTAGCCAAAGGGATGTACTTTTCTGCCATCAAGAATCCGAAAGATGCAATCGAATGTTTCCTGGCCGCATACCCGGACTATGACGATTATTTCCAGATCAATGTGTTGCTGGGCGAGGAATACGCCGCCGTCGGCAACCTCGGGCTGGCAGCCAAATATTTCCAGAAGGCGGTACTGTCCAACCCTGCGGATACCGAAGCCATCGCGCGTCTGGCGGATATCTACGCTTACAGCCAGAACCATGAACAGGCCGTACGGTTCTTCAACCGGCTGATCGACGCCGACCCCTACAATGCGGATGCCTGGCACCAACTGGGAGTCTTCTATTGCCGGGATGAAAAATGGGATCCGGCTATCCGGGCCTTCGGGTACGCTATATCGATAGACCCCGAACGTACGCTGGCTTATTACGACCTGGCCGACCTGTACGAGCAACGCGAAGAACCGGCAAAGGTCATCGAAACGCTCAAAGAACTCCTTCTGGCCAAACATACGGAAGACCCTTATCCTTATATGCGCATCGCGGAGAACTACCAGACACTGGAGGACTTCGACAACGCCTGCGAATTTTTCCTCAAAGCCGTACATTACGACCCGCAGCTTTCCCGCGGATGGTACGGGCTGGCGGCCGTACATTTCGACGCCGGATTCAAAAAACAGGCATTGGATTATATCCGGCAGGGAATGGCGGCCGACAGCTACGACATCGACTGTCTGCGCCTGTGCTGGGAAATCGAAGAGGCACTGGAGCTCTTCGAGGATGCCCTGACCCACCTCAACCAAGTGATAGACCATCCGGAAAGCAATGCGGAGGACTATCTGGACCTGGCTTACTTTTTCTACCAGCGCGGTATGCCCAAGCAATCGCTGGACATCCTGAAATCCACCCGGACGCTTTTCCCGGAGGCACACGAGGTGTTTTACCATCTTTGCGCCCTGTACTGCGCTATGGGAGATAAAGAGCATTGTATGGAGATGTTCGAACGGGCCGTACGCCTGGCTCCCGAGCTGATCGGCGTGCTGAAAGACAACTACCCGGACCTGATGCGGGTGGATGAGGCAAACAAGAAAATATATTTAACATAAAATCATATTATCTATGCTTAAAAGACTATTCTTATTATCCATAGCGGCCGCACTGGCCCTGGGATGCTCCGCCAAAAAGCAGGGCGTGGAAAAGGCGCCTGTAGAAGTCTCCTGGGCCATGGAAGGCAATATGCAGGGGCCTGACAGCGCCTATTACAAAACGGTTTTCACCATTTACAACACTTCGGACAAGCCGTTGGACAACAAATGGGTGATGTATTACAACCAGTTCCCGCGCGTTCCCCTGCATTCGGACTCCTCGCAGGTGAAGGCCGAAAAAGTTATCGCCGATTTCTATCGTCTATACCCCACCGAATATTTCGAGACGCTGGCTCCCGGGGATTCGCTGAAAGTGACTATCCTCTTCCGTGGCTCCTCCAGCAAGGAGATAGAAGCGCCGCTGGGCATGTACTTCGTACCGTGCGACGACCAGGGCAAGGAACTCACCCCCCAGAAAATGGACCCGGTGAAAGTAGCCCCGTTCGACCCAGCCACTTCTGCTCTGCGTAACAAATGGGATAAATACCCCTACCCTTACGGCCAGTTCCAGTACAATCAGGATAAAGACCTCGTGCTGGACATTCCCCTTAAATCGCTCGATATCATCCCGACCGTAAAACAAGGGGCGGAAACGGCCGATACGGTAACTATCGGGAAGAAAGTGGCGGTATCCGCCGGGGAAGGCCTCGAAAACGAATCGGCGTTCCTGACTGAAAAACTGAAGAGCGACTTCGGCGCCGAGATCGCATCCGACAGCAGCGCCTACCGCATCAACCTGGCCGTGGACAAATCCGCCGCCTGGAAAAACAGCGAAAGCTACAACCTGACCCTCGCTCCGCAGGGAGCTACCATTACAGGCGCTTCGCCGGCCGGTGTCTTCTACGGTATCCAGACCCTGCGCAGCATCCTGGGCTCTTCGGACCTGCCCATAAAGACCCCCGGAGTCGTGATAAGCGACTATCCGGACCTCGAATACCGTGGTATGCACCTGGATATTGCCCGCAATTTCCAGACTGTAGAAGCTGTCGAGCGCTTGCTCGATATGATGGCTTACTACAAGCTGAACCGCTTCCATTTCCATTTCAACGACGACGAAGCATGGCGCCTGGAGATACCCGGCATTCCGGAACTCACCACCTTCGGCGCCCGCCGCGGTCATACGCTGGACGAAAAGGATATGCTCCATCCCTCTTACGGTTCCGGCCCGTTTGCCGACGACCCCACCTCCTACGGTAACGGCTATTTCACCCGCCAGCAGTTCATCGATCTGCTCAAATACGCACAGAAGCTGCACATCGAAGTTATTCCCGAGATCGAAACCCCGGGACACGCCCGTGCCGCTATCTACTCGATGAAGCACCGCTACGAGAAATACAAAGATTCCGATATGGAAAAGGCCACCGAGTACTTGCTGCACGACCCGGCCGATACTTCCAAATACTCTTCTCCCCAGGCCTTTCAGGACAACGTAATGTGCGTGGCCAATGAAGGCGTATATCGCTTTATGGACAAGGTAGTGACCGAACTTCAGGCCATGTACCAAGAAGCCGGCGTGCCGCTGGTTGCCCTCCAAACCGGAGGGGACGAAGTGCCCCGCGGTTCCTGGCTGGGCTCCCCGAATTGCCATGAGCTGATCGCCAGCGGAAAAGTAGCTTCTACAGCCGATCTGCGCGACTACTATACCGAACGCCTGAAAAAGATACTCGACGACAAAGGTATCCAGTTCTACGGATGGATGGAGATTGCCACCAAGAAAGGCGCTATCAACCCCAAATTCCAGAAAGCCGGCTTTACGGCTTATTGCTGGGATACGGTGGGCGAATGGGGCGGCGAGGAGATGCCGTACCACCTGGCCAATGCCGGAGTCGACATCATCCTGAGCAATGCCCCCAACCTTTATTTCGACTTTGCCCCCAACAAACATGCCGAAGAGCCCGGACTCTACTGGGGCGGCTGGGTGAACGAACGCAATTCGTACGATATTCTCCCCTACGACGTATACCGCTCTGTCCGTATCGGCCTGAACGGTGCCGCATTGGATTGGGATAAAGCTCCCTTCAAGGCCAACGGCACCCGCAAGGAAGCCCTGACGGCAGAGGGCAAGAAGCATATCCGTGGGATCCAGGGCCAGCTTTGGAGCGAAACCATCAAGGGCGAGAAGATGATGCAATACTACATCTTCCCCAAGATCGTCGGTCTGGCCGAAAGAGCCTGGGATGCTGTTCCCGACTGGTCGCTGATCGCAGGGGCACAGGCGCGCGATGCCGCCTACAACCGCGAACTGGGCGCTTACCTGACCAAGATCGCCCGCAAGGAAATGCCGTTCTGGGAAAAAGAAGGCATCAACTTCCGTATAGCTTCCCCCGGTATCGAGATCAAAGACGGTATGCTCTATATGACCAATTCCGTGCCCGGCACTTCGGTACATTACACCACGGACGGCTCCGCTCCTTCGGAAAAATCGGCCGTTTGGACGGCCCCCGTTCCGGTGGAAGGGACCAACGTGAAAGCCGTGACCATCGGTTTCGGCAAAAAGAGCGTAGCCTCGCAGTACAAAGCAGACTAAGCAATCCTCTTTATAAAAAAGGCCGCCGGGAAATTTCCCGGCGGCCTTTTTGTTTTCCCCATACGGCGACCTGCTAAACAATTCATAGCGGTTGCCAACTAAAATACCGCGAGAGGAATAAATCCCCCCGCGGTACAAAAGTAACAATAAACAATCCAGTCACTATAACATATCATTCACCTGGGCCACCACATGGCCGTCGAATAGGTTGATCACGCGGTGTGCGATCGAAGCATCGTGCTGGGAGTGCGTCACCATCACGATCGTGGTTCCTTCGCGGTTGAGCTCGGACAGAAGCGCCATTACCTCCTCTCCGTTCTTGGAGTCGAGGTTACCGGTCGGCTCGTCCGCCAGGATGAGTTTCGGCCCTGCGACTACCGCACGGGCAATGGCCACACGCTGCTGCTGTCCTCCGGAAAGCTGCTGGGGGAAATGGCTGGCCCGATGGGATACCCCCATGCGTTTAAGAATATCCATCACTTTCTTTTTGCGATCGGAGGCTTTTATCTTGAGATAGATCAGCGGGAGCTCGACATTTTCGTATACGTTGAGCTCGTCGATCAGGTTGAAGCTCTGGAATACGAAACCGATATTTCCCTTGCGGAAATTGGTACGGTCTTTTTCTTTCAGGCCGCCCACCTCTTTATCCATGAAGTAATATTTTCCGCCCGTCGGATTGTCGAGCAATCCCAGGATATTGAGCAGGGTGGATTTCCCGCACCCCGAAGGGCCCATGATGGCTACGAATTCCCCATCTTTCACTTCGATGGATACCTTGTCCAGTGCGATGGTTTCTATTTCTTCCGTGCGGAAACTTTTCGAAAGGTTTTCTATTTTAATCATTGTCGTTTGTTTTTTATGATTTTATATTTTATTCGGATTTGAGCGATTTAACCGGATTTTCCCGCGCGGCGCTCCAGGACTGCAGGATCACCACCAGCGCGATAACTACCCAAATAGCCAGTGCACACCCTGCGAACAGCCACGGGGAAAACGGGAGCTTGTCCGGGAAATTGATCAGCCATTTACCGCCCATATAATATGCCGCAGCCAAACCAAATGCTACTCCTGCCACAGATACGACGGATATATTCAATAGGATCAATACCAGTATTTCTTTCACTGTTGCCCCATTGACTTTGCGCAGGGCTATTTCCTTTCGGCGGCGACGCATCTCGTAGCTGATATAACCGATCAGGCCCATCAGGGTAATAAGCGCGGTAAAAATAGCCGTCACTCCGATACTGTCGCGGGTCATCAATTCCTTTTGGTATTGACTGAGCAACTCTTCTTTGTACGTTTTTATTTTCACAATCTTATCGGGCAATACCCGGGCTACCGCCTGTTGCAGCTGGGCAATGTTTTTGGGTGTCACTTCGGTAAAACGCATCATGATGTACGCCACCACAAACGGATTGTTTTCGGTCGGTTTCATCAGTTGCATGATCATCACTGGCTGCGGAACGGGATTTTCAAGCACGCTGCCGATATGGAAGTCCCCTACCACACCCCGTACTGTAAGCGGTGTCTGGCCGAGGGTTTGGCCGATAGGATTGTCCAGCCATCCTAACTGACGGACAGCCTCCTGGTTGATAAGCACCTGCTCCATAGGAGAGTCGGGAGCCAGATTTTCCCCGGCTTCGAGTTTGATCCCCAGCACGTCCAGGTAATTTTCATCGGCTCTCTCGATATAAGGAGTAAATATCGTTTCCTGGTTTTCATTAGGTATCCGTGCCTGCCCGTAAAAATTAAACAGAGGCATCGCATGCCCTACCAGAGATACGTTCTCTACGAACGGTAGTTTTTTCACCTCATCCCGCACCGTATGGGTTTGCTGTTCATCCAGATTGGTGAAAAGGGTCCATATATAAACCACGTTCTCGTATTTATATCCCAGATCCTTAGTCGTCATATAGCTGTACTGCCGGATGATCACCGCCAGGAACGTCAGGATAAAAGAAGCCGCCACCAACTGTAGGAACAACAGGATACTCTTCCACCACATTCTCCCGGCAGAAGAGGTAGACCGGAAGGCCTTCATCACGCTCACCCGGGAGAAAACCCAACCGGGTATCACGCCTGCCACGATCCAGACTACCAGCAACACCACTCCTGCCATCCAAAGGTTGGAAACGGCGAACAAGGCCGAAACCGGCTGTCCGGCGAGCATTTCCACCCTTCCCCGGAAGACAAATATCAACAATGCGGCCAGGGCGGTAGATACAAGGGTCAGCACCGCCGTTTCGTACATGAACATCCGGAATATATCCCCCGGCTTGGCCCCATTGCATTTATAGACAGCCAGCGTCCGGCTGCGCGAAGAGAGCGTGGACACCGATATGAGCACATAGTTCAGTACGGACGTCAGCAGCAGGCACAACCCCACCACGGAAAGCAACAGGGTTTTATCCTTTACGTCCTCCTGCCCGATATGCCCCTCGGTTATAGGTTCTAAGGTATATTTGAACTCATATCCTCTATCCTCGGCAGCTTTGAGTACTCCGCTTTGACGGATATAGTCGGCAAATTTACTCTGTACCGCTTCCGGATCGGCGCCCGGTTTCAGCCGGACATATCCGAAATAGTTGTCTCCCCTACCCCAGGTGGCCGACGGAGTAGCCCTGGACATGATCACATCGAAATCCAGATGGGAATTATAGGGCAGTTTCTTGAATACCCCCGCCACGACATAGCCGTATTTATTGTTGTTGTAAAGGGCCTTCCCTATAGGGTCCTGACCGCCGAAAAACCGCTTGGCGAAATCATCGGAAATGAACACCTTCAGCGGCTCGACAAAGTCTTTCGCCGGATCGCCCCGGAGCACTTCCAGGCCCATCACCCGGAAAAAGGACGAATCGGCATAGACCAGGTTGGACTGAAACTCCTCCATCCCGTCCTCCCGGTAATAGTTCCGCCGGTCGGTGCCGGTAAGATAGGAGATCGTAGCGCCGTCCTCCACTTCGGGAAAATTGTCCAACATCGTCTGTACCGTAGGATAGAACACCCCATAATAAGTAACCGTTCCGTCCCCTTTTCCGCCGGAATCGTCCGAAGCGGCGTTTTCCTCCGGTTGATTATGGTCGATAAACTGGGCTTTCACCCGGTAAAGTCGGTCCGAATCTTTGAAGAAAGAATCGTATGACCTTTCGAAAGCTACCTGGGAAAAGATCACCAGCCCCAGGGCCAACCCCAAGGTAAGGGACAGGACCTTGATCAGGTTGGTACTCTTCGCCTTTGCCAGGTACCTGAGCGTGTAAATAAATTGCTTCATGATATAGTGATTATAATATGTATTATTCCGATTTAATCGCCTTTACAGGATTTTCATTTGCCGATTTCCAGGCTTTCAGGACCACAGTGGCGGCAATGACCGCCAATACAGTCAAACCGCAAGCCACAAACAGCCACGGGGAAACCGGAGCCCTATACTCGAACCGGGTGAGCCATACCCCCGCCGCATAGTAGGTCCCACAAAGTCCCAATAAAACCCCTAAAAAGGAAATAAACCCTATCCCCATCGTAACCCGGGACAATACATCCTTTAACGTCGCCCCGTTGATCTTGCGCAGGGCAATCTCTTTGCGGCGACGGTGCATCTCGTAACCGATATACCCGATAAGGCCCATCAACGTAATGAATACCGTGAAAAGGGATACGGCCCCTACGCTGTCGCGGAACAGGAGCTCCTGGCGATAACGGCTTCCCAGTTCCTCCTTATAGGAAACAATATTGAATATTTTATCCGGCACTACCTTATTGGTTGCCTCCCGTACCTGTTCGATCGCAGCGGCATTCACTTGCGACAGTTCGACCATGATATAGCCCACTCCACTCCAGAAAGCGCTGGAAATCACCACCGGACGGGCTCCCTGCCCGGCATGCAGCGTACCTATCTGGAAATCCTTTACCACGCCGTCCACCACGTAATAGTTTTCAAGGGTTTTTCCGACCGGATTGTCTGTCCATCCGATTTTCCGTACGGCCGATTCATTGAGCAACAAATGGTTTTGAGGGCTCCCCGGCTCGAAATTCTTACCGGCCAACAGCTCGATTCCCATCACATCCAGATAATCCTCGTCGGCATATTCGATATCGGCCCACAGCACCCTGTTTTCCCCGGAGTCGTCGTAAAACTCCCAACCCAGGCCGGAGTCCAGCGGCGTGGAAAGCCCGATAACGGAAACCCCTTCGACACACGGGAGCTTTTTGAGCTCTTCCTTAATTGTAGCCGCCTGTTGGCGGGACATATGCGCAGTTTCGATATACACCAGGTTTTCATACCTGTAGCCCATATCCCGGGTAAGCATGAAATCGTACTGACGGATAATGATCAAAAGGAACGCCAACAAGAATGTAGCCGCCGTGAATTGGAGGAAAAGCAGCAGCGTCTTCCACCGCATCCGCCCGGAAGAAACATTGCTGCGGAATGCGGACATCACGCCCACCGATGAGAAAACGATCCCGGGTATCACCCCTGCAACCAACCATACACACAACAGGACGATTGCGGCCACCCAGAGATTTCCCAAAGAAAAGAGAGCAAATAAGGGCTGCCCCGTTACGGTTTGTATCCACTGCCGGCCGCCGGCTATCAACAGTATTGCCAGCAGGCATGAAACCACGGTCAAAATTCCCGTCTCGTACATGAACATCCGGAAGACATCCCACGAGCGGGCTCCATTGCATTTATGTACGGCCAACGTTCGACTGCGTGCAGAAAGCGAAGATACCGACACAAGCACATAGTTCAGCACCGCAGCCAAAAGCAGGCAAAAGCCCAGTACCGCCAGCAGTATATTCCGGGACGATACCCCTGGCACCGCCATATGGCTTTCTATCAAAGGATCGAGAGTAAATACGACTTTCGTTTTCGAACGGTCCTGGATCTCTTTCAGCACGCCCGAACGATCGAGTGCCATAGCGAATTTGCCGGCGACCTCTTCGGGATCGGCACCCTGTGCCAGACGCACGTAGCCATGATATCCCTGGTAACCTTTCCATTCTTTTCCCCCTGTGGAGGGCGGGAGGATCGCATCGGCTTCCAAGTGGGTATTCCGAGGCAAATCTTTATACACTCCGGCAACCGTATAGGCTTCCTTATTGCTGTTATGCAAAACTTGTCCGACCGGATCCGTTGCCCCGAATACCCGCCGGGCCAATCCCTGCGACAGGTAGACCGTATTCTGTACCATATCCCTGCCCGGATCGCCGCTGATGACCTCTATTTGGAAAAACTTGAAGAAAGAGGAATCGGTCCGCAGGATCGCGTTTCCGGGGAACCGGGCTCCGTCCTGCCGGAAAAGATCGGATTTCCCGGTCATTTCCACCACCGTACCGGCTTCGACCTCGGGCACATTGTCCACCAAAGCCTGTGCCGCCGGGTGAAAAATATAATAACCATCCGCATAAGAATCCTGCGGCCCTTCTTTTTCCCCTGCTTTGCCCTGTTGAAGATCCAGGTACTCCATACGTATCCGGCATATCCGCTCCGCATCCGGATAGAATTTCTCATAGGACCGCTCGAAAGCCACCTGGGAAAATATCACCAATCCCAGCGCCAGGCCCAAAGTAAGGGATACTATTTTGACCAAGTTACCCGCTTTATTAGCCAGCAGATACCGAACCGTATAAACGAATTGCTTCATAGTATGGTAAAAAGGTGTTTTATTTCAGCACCAATACTTCGTTGCCGCCATAAGAATCATATGAAGACGTAATAACCCTCTCTCCGGCCGAAAGCCCTTCGGTCACCTCGTAATACTGAGGATTCTGCCTCCCTATTTTTATAGCCCGCTTGTAAGCTTTATCTCCTTCGGGAGAAACCACATACACCCAATTCCCGCCGGTTGCCTGGTAGAACGACCCTCGGGGAATCATTACGGCTTGGGACGACTCACCCAATTGCAGGTCTATATAATAAGTCTGCCCCAACCGTATATTTTCCGGACGCTCCCCGGAAAATATCAAGTCCGTGCGAAATTTACTTTCTCGCACTTCGGGATATACTTTCCTTGTTTCTAACGGATACCGGGCGCCCTGCCGTTCAAAAGAGGCATCGAGGTGCGTAGTCACTTTGTCGATATAATGTTCGTCTATCATCGCCAGGACCATATAGTCGGACAAATCGTTTATCTGCCCTATCTTCTGGCCCCGGCCCACCGACTGGCCGCGTACAGCATCCAACAGGCCGAGTTCGCCGTCTATCGGGGATTTGACATTCAGGTTTTCCATCCGCTGGCGGGTGAGTTCCATGTTTTTGGTCATATTGCCCAGGCTCTCCCTCAATTTAGCCAATTGATCTACCCGATACAGGGAATCCCTCTCCCTCCGTTCGAGCAACAGAGCCTTCTTCTGCAGGGACAGTTCGTAATCCTCTTTGGATTGCAGGTATTCTTCCCGGGCGATCAGTTTTTCCTTATACAGTTCGCCGTTTTGCTCGTATTTACGACGGGTACGCTCCACGCCCAACGTTGCCTCCAACAAGTTTTGCTGCATGGAAAGTTTCTCCTGTTCGATGTTCATTTCCGTATTGCGCAGCGAATTCTGTTTTTCGGCCAACATCGACTCTCCGTCGAGGATCGACAGGGTAAGGGTCGGATTGCTCAGACGGATGATCACATCGCCTTTTTTTACCCGGGCCCCTTCCTCGATGAGGATTTCATCGACCACTCCGTCTTCGAGCGGACTGAGTTGGACGGTAGTGATGGGTTGCACCTGCCCTGTGATGCGGATATAGTCATTGAAATCCCCATATACCGCTTCGCCGATGGCGATCGCATTCTTATCTGCACGCAACGTAGAGGAATGATCTGAAAAAACCAGCCACAACACTAAAATCAGGAACAATCCGCCCAGGATATATGGCACGTGTTTTTTATTCAGCCTTTTTTTCTTTTCTATTACTTTGTCCATTTTATCGTTTTTTTCTTTTCGTTTTCAATCAAAGTGAAGCCAGTTTTTCCGGAGATATCAACGGGATCCCGTTATAATAATCCACCGTACAACTATATAACAGATAGTACAAATAAGCTCTCAGTTCTTTCAGCTGCGAATCCATCAGCGTATTGGCACTGGTACGCACATCCAGCGAAGAGGCCAGCCCTTCTTCATACCGCCGCTGAAAAGCCTTGTAAGCCAGCGCATCCGATTCCACCTGCTGGCGGGCCAGATAGTATTGCTTTGCCTGCGAATTGCGTTCCAGCACCGCCTTATCGATCGCATTGCGCAATTCCCGCCGGGTTTCCTCGTTTTCCTGCTCGGCGATCCGCATATTGTTGCGGGCGGTAGCCAGGGTAGTACGGCGGGAAAGTCCGGAAAATATCGGGATGGACAGGGAAAGCGTCAGGGATCCGCCCTTGTTCTGGTCCAACTGGGTGTTGAATGGCCGCACTTTGGAACGGTCTCCCGTAAGGTTTGTATAATAATTGGTACTGTACCCACCCGAAAGGGAAAGGCTGGGGAGCATGCGCCCTTTTGCCTGTGAATACTTTGCTTTTTGGACCTCCATCTGATAGGTCGAACGAAGTACGGTCGGATTGGTAGCCAAAGCTTTTTCATAGATACGGTCGGGGGATTCTTCCAGGATCGTCAACTTCTCACTCATCAACGTATCTATCGCCAAGGAATCTTCCGTCGGGAAATTCATATAGTCTTTCAGCGACATCATCGCCCGGACGTAAGAATTTTCCTGCTGCACCAAAAGAAAATTATCCGCTACCAACGCCGCATTCATCTGGGCCACATCCGCTTCGCTTCGCAGGCCCAGTTCTTCCATTTTTTTTGTTTTGTATACGTTCTGCCGGCTCCTTTCCAGTTTATCCCGCGCAATGCCCATCGCCTGGCGATAATACACCGCATCATAATAAGCCCCTACAATGCCCAGACAGATGTCGTCCTTTATCCGTTGTAGTTCTGACTGGCCCGAACGCATCTGCATCCGGGTCTCTATAACCTTATTAATAAGGGCAAATCCATTAAAGACCGGTAGCGAAGCATAGACTCCGTACGAATTGCCGAAATTCGATATGGTGGAATACGTATTTGTGCCCGGGTCGATCCCGCGTCCGGTAGTCAACTGGCCGCTGGCCGAAGCAGACAGCGAAGGCAGCATATCCGCCACGGCCGAACGGCGTATGTGGCGGTAGCTGTCATTTGTGTACTCCTGTTTTTTCACCTTTGTGCTGTTCTCTACCGCATAGGCCATGCAGTCTTCGAGCGACCAGATATGACCATCCGTTTGTTGCGCCACCGCCGCCCCAGAAGATATCCCGAGTACGCACAAAAGCAATAACAATCTTTTCATCTTTTCTGGCATAATCTTTTCCTGTTTTGAATTGTTTTTATTCTATACTGAAACGTGCCAAAAGCATGCCAAAACCACAAATAAATGATTTACAATAAATTAATCCAAAACCAAAGACACATTACTGTCCATTTTTTAGACACTTCTGTAAATTTTTTAGACATTTATCCTTCTTCGTCCATTTTTTGAATACCTTTGAGGGGAATAATTTATCATCACGGCATGAAAAAACAGGGGAAAATATTAGTCGTCGACGACAATCGATCTATCCTCACCGCTTTAGAATTGCTTTTGAAGCAGTATTTTGAAAAAACCGTCCTGGTAAATTCCCCCACGCAAATTCATTCAGCCTTGCAGGAACACAATCCCGACGTGGTTTTGTTGGACATGAATTTTTCTTCCGGCATAAACAATGGCAACGAAGGGCTTTTCTGGCTATCCGAAATAAAAAAAATGCGCCCCGACGTACAAGTGGTGCTTTTTACTGCCTATGGAGACATCGATCTGGCTGTGCGGGCAATAAAAGATGGGGCGACGGATTTCGTGGTCAAACCTTGGGAAAACGACCGGCTGATAGCCACATTGCAGAATGCTTACAACCTGCGCAACCAGCAGCGTCAGGTCAAGCATCTGAAAGAGATCCGGAAAGAACTTGATGATTCCAATCCTATGTTTTGGGGAGAAAGCCAGCCAATGTCCTATCTGCGAAACCTGGTGGGCAAAGTAGCTTCGACCGATGCCAATATCCTGATAACGGGAGAAAACGGTACCGGGAAAGAAATGCTGGCCCGTGAGATACACCGCCTCTCCCGAAGGAACGAAGAACTCTTCGTTTCCGTCGACCTGGGGAGCCTACCCGAAACCCTTTTCGAAAGCGAGCTTTTCGGACATGTGAAAGGCGCCTTCACCGATGCGAAAGCAGACCGCGCCGGAAAATTTGAAGTAGCCGACAAAGGAAGCCTTTTCCTGGATGAAATAGGCAATATTTCCTATTTTCTGCAGGGGAAACTCCTCACTGCGCTCCAAAGCCGCCGCATCGTCCGGGTGGGAAGCAATACGCCCCAGGATGTGGACATCCGCCTGATCAGCGCCACCAACCGAAACCTCCCGCAAATGGTAACGCAGGGACTTTTCAGGGAAGACCTACTATACCGCATAAATACGATACACATAGATATCCCCCCTCTACGGGAAAGGAAAGAAGACATCCTGCCCCTGGCCCGTATCTTTACCGATAAATATGCTGTAAAATACGCAAAACCAGGGCTCTCTATCGGAGAAAAGGCAGCCTCTCTGCTCGCCGGATATCCATTCCCGGGAAATATCCGGGAACTGCAACACACGATGGAGAAAGCCGTCATCATGACCGAAAAACCGGAAATAGGACCTGAAAGCCTGTTGTTAGCTCCGGTAATGCCAGCCCCCGCGGGGGTATTACGCAATGCTACACTCGAGGATATGGAGCGGGAAATGATAAAAAACGCCATGGAATCCCACGGTGGAAATCTTTCGTTGGTTGCCTCTCACCTGGGCGTCAGCCGCCAAACCTTGTACAACAAGATCAAAAAATACGGTCTCTGATCCCCTGCGAATCGTGAAAATTTCTTCCCACAATCTGGCCATCTCCATTCTCGCCGCCGTAATATATGCAGGGATAGGGGGATTTTGTCTCGCCGCCGAATGGTATACGACCGCGATCATACTCCTTTTTCTCTCCCTTATATTTACCATACGCGGTATATGGCTGCACCGGAAAGACTTGCACAAAGTGACCTTTATGTTCAATTCGCTGGAAAATGACGATTTTAATTTCAAATTTTCCGAACAAAACGGTTCGACCAGCGAGATGCTCTTCAATGCAGCACTAAACCGTATAAAGGATATCATGGCCAAAACCAAGGCAGAAATAACCGAACGGGAAAGATTCTACGAACTAATCCTGGAAAGCGTATCCACAGGCGTAATTATCGCAGATTACGATGGAAGGGTTTATCAGGTGAACAGTGCAGCCCTCAAACTATTCGGCGGCGCAGAACGGCTAACGCATCTGCGCCAATTGAAAAGTTTCGACGAAAATTTCCCCGACAGGCTTCTTTCCGCTCCCACAGGCGGCCATCTACAATGCCAGATAAACAATGAAAGAGGTATCGCCGATCTTTCGGTCACTATATCCGAAGTAGAGGTCAAGGGCAAAGATCTTCGCATCCTGGCCTTATCGGATATACGAGGAGAACTCGATGAAAAAGAAATACAATCCTGGATACGCCTTATCCGGGTACTGACGCACGAGATCATGAACAGCATTACCCCCATCACCTCCCTCTCGGACACACTGACCGGATTGGTAAGGGAAGAAGATACCGATTTGCGGAAAGGATTGGAAACGATCAGTTCGACCGGAAAGGCGCTCGTTTCTTTCGTGGACTCGTACCGGAAAATCACCCGCATCCCTGACCCGCAAATGGCTCTTTTCCCCGTTTCTTCCCTGTTGGAACGCATCCTTCAATTGAATCCGAGCGAAAAAGTTTCCATTACCACATATATAGAACCAGACCAATTGACAGGTTATGGGGATGAAAAATTACTGACCCAGGTATTGATGAACCTGGTCAAAAACTCGATGGAAGCTTTAGGAAATACGGCAGGTGGAAAAATAGATATCACGGCCAAAAAAGGCCGCACCGGAAAAATTCTGATAACCATAGCCGATAACGGCCCCGGAATACCCGATGAAACTGCTCAGCAAATATTCGTGCCGTTCTTTACTACAAAAGAAGGGGGCTCGGGAATCGGACTAAGCATTTCCCGCCAAATCCTACGTCGTCATGAGGGAAATATCCGCATAATACCTTCCACCGAAGGTACTGTATTCGAACTCGAATTTTAGGAAAGAAATATCGGGGCCATTGTAAATTTTCCCCCGACCAGCAAATATGAGAACAATAGGCCTAAAATGGCAAGACTATTATTCTGATTAAATGGGCTAAGCGATTCCGTTCCTAAAATTTGGCCGCAAAATTTGCACAAAAGATTTTTTCACGGTACATTTGCATCCGTCTTACGACAAAGCCGGCCCCGTAGCTTAACTGAATAGAGCATCAGATTACGGCTCTGAAGGTTGAAGGTTTGAATCCTTCCGGGGTCACAAGAAAAGCCCTCACAGTACTGTGAGGGCTTTCGTTTTTCAGTTAATGTATTTTTATCTCTTAGCCAACACCGATACCTCGTCGATTACATTGCCGTTGCGGTCGTACAGCGTCAAATGCAGTTTATCATTATCTGCATCCATGATCAGGGCCCCTACTGTACGGGCGCCTTCTGTCCATCTGTATTTGATCAAATCGGTATTGTCTGTCCATTCCCCCAAATCCCGTCCGCGCTCGTTATCCGAAGAGGGGGTCTGCAAGTAGACGGTTCCTTTTGTCCCGTCGGTTTCCTTATCCTGATATATGGCATTGGTGCGCGCATAGATGTGATTGTTCCCAGCGATTGCCAAATCCACGCCATACTCGTCGAATAATTCTTTCCAGCGGGCATATTGCGAAGCTTTTCCATTGTCGCCCAAGAACCATTGGTAGTGTTCCATCACGATGATATACTTGGCCGGATTGGATTGAATCACTTTTTTGACCCATTCCTGGGCTTCCGCCAAACCTTCTGCACTGCGCATATTTTCGTTATTGAGCATAATGAACAGGGCATCGTTGTATTTGAAATAATAGCAAACGCCCTCTTCTCCCTTATAACCGTTCTCGGGATTGTTATTCGCAAACCGGAAGTACTGGTTCGACAATTTGGCGGACTGGCGGTCCATATTATCGTGGTTGCCATTGACTCCCGCCCACATATATTTTGAAAAATAAGGCTCGGCATACAGACGTTTCCAGAAGGAATAACTGCCGCCCCACGCACAGATATCCCCTGCGTGCAGCATAAAATCAAAATCCTTCCCGTTACGGCCTTCCAGCGTCTCTACCATATCCATCGCTGCCTCCAGCCGTTTGGGGAGCGGCGTGTACGAATGGAAATCGGAAATGATCCCGGCTGTCCACGACCCTGATTCGGGTGCCGTCTTAAAATAATGGACTTCGCTCATTTCTTCCGATCCGACCCGGTACATATACTCAGTAGCCGGTTCGAGGCGGTTCAACGCAACGGTACACCGCAGGAAACGGGCCTCTTCATAAAAATTTTCACCCGAGGCTTTTTTAGAGTACAAGCTGTCGTAAACCGTACATAAGTGCTGTTTCGCTTTAACCTTTTTTGCATTTTTCCATTGCGTATCGCTGCGCTTGGTATAGATGCAATAGCTTTTCCTGGTTCCCAAGTCGGTATGCCAATTGATACGGACTTCTTTCGAAGCATTCTCTCCCGGGTTTGTGATGATGGTGTAAGCATCGCTTTCTCCGCTTTTTTGACCCGTCTGGGCCGATGCGGCAAACGTCAGGCCCAATACAAGGGCCAGAAAAAACATCAGTTTTCTTTTCATGAATATGTAGTTTCAAAATGGTTTTTACAAAAGTAACCATTTAATGCGGTCGGACATCCAAACTTGCCAAAAAAACAACAATCCCGGGATTAACTCCCGTGATCTGTCAGATTTTTAATTGATGGGCTCCATCGTATAGCCTTCTTTTTTCAGCAAGTTGATCAACCCTTCTTCCCCGCCCAAATGGACGGCGCCCACGGCAATAAAAGTAGATTTTTCTTTTATTATGCCCGGAATGATCTTCATCCAATTATAATTGCGGTCAGTCAAAACCCCCTTCATCAATTTTTCCAAGGCCAAAGAATCGCCCGGATTCAGATCGTTCAATTTTTGCAATTGTTTGCCTTTCTCTTCATAGACCTTAAATATATCCTGTCCCCGGTAAGCTTTCCGCAGATCGGCGATCTGTTCTTCCATCGATTCCATGTAATTTGCAGAATCATAATTAGTTATAAAAGACATCAAGGAATCCGCCTCCTCTTTCAAGGTTTTCCCGCTTTGGAACAGGACATTTATGTCACACCCGGCCAGTTCATCCAATCCCACCACTTTTTTTGATGGGTGTAGGAATACTTTTGCAGATACCGATCCATTATATCTACTTCCGCCAGCAATTGTTCTCTTTTTTTTGTGTACAAACTATCGGAGGCATCCAATTCATTCAGCTTTTTTTGGTATTTTTCCGCACCTTCATTTCCACCATATTCTGGGCCATAAAAAAAAGGCGGCGGACGGCTTTAGATTTATGCGGGCCGATGTCATCCTCCCATTTAATTTTCTCCGAAGAAAAATATCCAGCTTCGCGATCTGCTCTTCATCCAACAGGTCTTTGAACAACGTATCCCCCGGCATTAGGAACTCTTTGGAAAGGTTTTTCCGGAATTCGATGCTGCTACTATCCATTGCCTCTTTTATATTCACCTGCGTACCGGCAAACACTTCGGCCGAATCGAGGGTTTCATAAAAGAACGGAATACTGTCCAAAAAGGACCGATTCCTCAACTGCGTGTCTCCGTTCCATGTCCCGAATAAATAGGATGGTTTTTGCAAACCGTTCCCCGAAATTTTCCATAAAAGGGTTTTTTGATTGTCTTTCGGCGGATGACAGGACGCCACAATCAAGAGAAGCCCGATAAAAAGCAGTGCTATTTTTTTCATGATTGTATAGGTTTTGACGGACAAATATCGTCTGTTTTTTAATCTCATTATCAAAAAAGGAACAAATCATTAAAAGAATTTTAATAGCCTATACCTACTTATTGTTTTTTTAAACATTATTTTTCCCGGACGATCAAAAGCGTCAAATGTGCAACGCTTCGCTCAGCAATTTTTCATGCAACGAATATAGAGTAGCGGAAAAATACGCGCGAAATGTGAATTCCTTTAGTCGGTCAGCTACGGGATTCTATTGGAAATACGCCGCCACCCGGTCGGCCACGTTCTGTTGCAAATCGTAATAATAAAACGGGTAATCACAACCGTGCAGCACTCCCAGCGGGAATATCGCAATGGGTATCCGATAATCTTCCGGATCGACCGTCGAACATACCACTACGCCTCGCCCGCGATCCACTTGTGCATCGGCAAAATGGGGGCGGTCTATGAACCCGCCGTTCTCCTCCAGGCGCGCACCCAAGCTTTGATCCGCACCGGCATAGGCTTCTCCCGTAGTCCAGGTGATCGGATTGATAGCCAGCGCCCCCGGGGTAACGACCGGATTGGGCACCGTCAGTCCCGGCGATTCGGTATTCCAGGATATAAGTACCTTCTGGTCTGTGCGCCCTTGCGCGAACGAAACATGGGGATTCTTCTGCAAAAAGTCCGGCGTTACGGAATAGCCGATGATATATGCAGCGATAAAGCGCTCCATCAGTTCGGGTTTTTCTTTCAGGTATTCGATGACGTACAGCAGGGTATTGGACCCCTGCGAGTGTCCGGCCAGCAGGAAGGGCCGCCCGCCGTTGTAATGCTCGATATAGTACTTGAATGCTTCCAGGCCATCCACGGCCGGGATTTCCCGCATTGCTTTATCGTGTTCCGCCTCCGGCAGGGTAAGGACATAAGAGGCACTCATCTGCCTGTAGAACGGCATATACAGATTGGCCGTCTGTTCGTATACAGAAGCATTGGACTGGCGGTTTTTTGTCGCACCGGCCCGCATTCCCGCATCGGAAACAGGACAGGAATTTTCCGCGCCGGAATAGGTGGTCGGATAGAGATAAAAGACATCCACCGCCTTAGAGCCACTCCCCTGGGGATTAACCAGCCAGTTGTTCGCCATTGAATAATCGGTCGTCACATACCGCGGGTCGAGGTCGTGTTTACTGCAGGAGCAGGCCGCCAGGAAAACAAAGCAGGCGATTGCAAAAAAGGCAAGAAATCGCATTTGGATGTTTTTCATAGTTTTAGAATATAGATACTATCTGAATGGTTATTCTCTGGGTTCGACTACATAGCCTAAACGATATCCCAATGCCTCCAGAATACGCTGCATGGTTTTTTGGCTGGGATTGATCAGCCCCTGTTCGATGCGCGACACATAAGTAGGGGAAGCAAACCCGCAAAGCTGTGCCAATTGGGATTGGGAAATCTTCCGGCGGGCACGAGCCTTTTTGAGCGCTTCGGCAAAAGAATAATACTTGTCAGCGTTGTTTTCGAGGGTAACCGCCTCTTCCCGCCCATTGGAGGCGGTGAGGTATACGGTTACTTTGTCCAATCTTGTCATATATGTACCTTTATTTTTGTGCGGGCACTTATATGTAAGATAAAACATTTTTTCGCAAGCTCGATTGGCCCCACAAAGACCTCAAGAGCATATCTGAAAAGCATCGCCCCCTTCCCGATGCAGAAAAACCGGAAATAAAGAACAATTCTGATAATTTAAAAGTTAATAAAAAGCATATATATATGATTTTTTATATCTTTACACCGAAGAAACAAGGACATATGTGTGTTGTCAGACAAGCGCCGGGGGCGGGATTTTATATTTTGTTCGATTAGCGTTTTTTACATTTTCCTGCCCTCCCCCGGTCGCCATTAAAATTATACCTGCGAGTTTTCAGGGTACATGTACTGGATAATCAAACCGCTGAGCTGGAGCAGCGATATTTCGCATATTTTAATGGAGTATTCGGCGATAGAAAGGCGCTCTTCGGCTTCCAGCAGGCTGTTCTGCGCCTCACGGAGTTCGATACCGGAAAGGTCGCCCAGTTTGTAACGGTCCATCGCAATGGAATAGTTCTCTTCGGCTACTACCACATTCTCTTTTTCGAGCTTCCACAGGTCGATATTGTTGCGGTAGGCCATCCACAGATTGCTCATATCGGCCCTCAGGCCCAGTTCGGTATCCTCTACCCGGAGCTGTTGGTTGTCGATCTGGATGCGGGCGTTGCGCTGTTCGCGGCGGCGGTTCATTCCGTCGAAAATATTGATGCCGACCGTCACCCCGTAATTAAGGCCCAAACGCTGTTGCAGGTCCGTTGCTCCGGTTCCGTTCCACGTGGAGGTATAGCCGTACCCGGCATTCAGTTTGACGTAGGGATAATTCCGGCTGCGTGCTTTTTTCAGGTCCAGTTCGGAAAGATACAGGTTTTTCTGGGCCATCTGCAGGGACACGTTGGACGAAAGGGTGCTTTCCCACAATTCCCGCTCGTCCAGAGAGACATCGGGAGTGATCAGCGAATCCTTTACATGAATGGGGTCCTCAACGTTTCCGGCAGCCATCAGCCGGTTCAGGCGGATGCGGGAGGCATGCACGACCTCCAATTGGTTGATCACTTTCGAACTGTCCGCATTGAAATCGACCTGGGCTTGTTTCAGATCGAGTCCGGACATCGATCCGGTAGCGTAGTTCACCTCGACGATACGCAGCCGCTCGCGGGAGAGGTCGAGCGAAGAGCGGAGGTTGGCAAGGCGTGTCTGCTGGCGGATCAGATTGTAATATTCGCTGGAAATATCCGCGATAAAATCCTCGACCGCCATCCGGGTGCCGAGTTCGCCCATGATCTCGAGCTCCTTCAACCGGGCGTACTGGGCCTGGATACCCAGCCCGTCGAAGACCGTCCAGTTGAGGGTCAGCCCGGCGTTGGCCGTTTCGGAGGTCACCCCATGCGACGAGTCTATCGTCCCGTCCGCAGCCGCCCGATTCCGGTTGTTGTTGACGCTGCCGCTGCCCCCGCCACTGAAATCCAGCGTAGGCAGGTAGCCCGCATTCCCGATGATGGCATTGTTTTTGGCCACTTGCTCTTCGCCCCGGACGATCCGGATGGAATAATTGTCCCGAAGGCCTTTTTCCACACATTCTTTCAGGTCGTACACCTGTGTCTGGGCATACCCGGGAAAGGCGGCCAAAAAGGCGACTGCCGCCATCGCACTGTATTTTTTCATATCCGTACTCTTCATGCTTTTACGGCGTCAGCCGAATAATTTTTTAGCAGTTTCTTCTTGCGGTCGGTCGAGATAAAACTGTACATAGCCGGCACGATGAACAGTGTCAACAGGGTAGACACTAACATACCGCCTACTACGGCTACGCCCATCGCGATACGCCCGTTGGCCCCCTCGCCGGAAGCGACCACCAGCGGCACGAGCCCCAATATCGTGGAGGCGCTGGTCATCAGGATCGGGCGCAGGCGCTGCACGGAAGCCACCCGGATCGCCTCCCCGATGGACATGCCGGCCTGTTGGCGCTGGTTAGCGAATTCGACGATCAAAATACCATTCTTGGCCACCAGCCCGATGAGCATAATGATACCGATCTGGCTGAAAATATTCATCGTGATGCCGCCGAAATACATGAACGCCAACGCGCCCGCAATAGCCAGCGGCACGGTGAACATCACCACCAGCGGGTCTTTGAAACTCTCGAACTGGGCGGCCAGCACCAGATAGATCATGACAAGGGCCAGCACCATGGCGAACATCAGGCTCGACGAACTCTCCCGGAATTCCTTGGATTCTCCGGAGAGGGCCGTGCGGAACGAGTCGCCGAGCGTTTCCGCCGCTATACGATCCATCTCGTCCAGCCCGTCCCCGATCGTATAGCCTTTGGCCAGACCGCTGGAAACGGTAGCCGCCACGAAGCGGTTGTAGCGGTACAACTGCGGGGGTGCGACCGCCTCCTTGATCGTCACTAAGTTATCGAGCTGTATCATATCCCCTCGGTCGCTGCGCACGTAGATGGATTTCAAATCGATCGGTTTGTTGCGCTGTTGGCGGTTGATCTCGCCCAGTATCTGGTATTGTTTGCCGTTCATGTAGAAATAGCCGACCCGCTGGCCCGACAGGGCATACTGCAAGGTCTGGGCGATATTGCGGGTGCTCACCCCCAGAAGGGTCGCTTTGTCGCGGTCGATCTCGATATGCGCCTCCGGTTTGGTAAATTTCAGGTTGACGTCGGCCATCTGGAACACCGGGCTGGCGTTGACCTTGTCCATGAACACCGGCAGGTATTTTTGCAGGCTGTCCAGGCTCGTGGTCTGGAGCACGTACTGGATGGGCATCCCCCCGCGGCGGCCGCCGAAAGTCGATTGCTGCTGCACGAAAGCCCGCGCCTGGGTCTCGCCCCGCACAGCAGCGGAGAGCTGTTCGGCGATCTCCATCTGCGAGCGTTCACGGTCGGCAATATCGGGCAGTATCACGTTGATGGAACCGCTCCCGCTCGATGAACGGGCCATGAGCGACTGCCGCTCCGGCGCGATCGAATCGGCGATATAGGCAATACGGTCGGCATAGTCCCGGATAAACTCGAACGTACTGCCTTCCGGGCCGCGCATATTGACCGACACCATCGAACGGTCTTCCATCGGGGCCAGTTCGGCCGGGATATGCGTCCAGAAAAACCAGGTGAGGACAAACAGCACGCCCACAATAGGAAGCGCCCATATCCGGCGCCGGAGGAATGCATCCAAGCTGCGCTCGTACAGGCGGTTCATTCCCACGAAAAAGGGCTCCGTCTTGCGGTAGAACCAGTTCTTGTTATCGTGCTTTTTTAGCAATTTGGTAGCCAGCATCGGGGTGAAGGTAAGCGCTGCAAAAGCGGAAATAGCCACCGCCCCGGCGATAACGATACTGAACTCCTTGAACAGTCGGCCGGTCATGCCCTCCATGAACACGATGGGCAGAAAGACCGATATCAGGGTGATCGTGGTCGATACTACCGCGAAGAATATCTCCCGGGAGCCTTCGATCCCGGCCGTTTTAGGATCCATCCCCTCCTCTATCTTGACATAAATATTCTCGGTCATCACGATAGCGTCGTCCACCACCAGCCCCACCGCCAGTACGATGGCCAGCATCGTGAGCACGTTGATGGAAAATCCCGCCAGATACATCACAAAGAACGCCCCGACCAGGGATATCGGGATCACTACGCAGGGGATCAGAGTGACCCGCCAGTCCCGTAGGAAGAGGAAAATAATGAGAATCACCAACACCAGCGCCTCGTACAGGGTATTGCGCACTTCGTTAATAGAGGCCCGGATGAAACGCGTGTTGTCGTACATCATTTCTACCGTAACGTCCTCCGGAAGGTCTTTCTTGATCTGTTCGATACGCCGGTAGGCTTCCTCGGCGATCTCGATATGGTTGGCGCCGGGCTGGGGAACAATCACGTCGATAACCATCGGCTCCCCGTTCTTTTTCAGGATACTGCGCAGGTCCTCCGGCGACACCTCGGCATAGCCCACATCGCTGAACCGCACGATATTACCCCCGCTTTCTTTGATGATCAGGTTATTGAATTCCTGAGCAGTGGTCATCAGGCCCATCGTGCGGATAGAAAGCTCCATCGTATTGCCTTCGATGCTGCCGGAAGGCAGTTCCACGTTCTCTTTATCCACCGCGTTGCGGATATCGAGCGGGGTCACGCCGTAACCGGCCATTTTGACCGGGTCCAGCCACAGGCGCATCGAATAGCGTTTCTCTCCCCAGATATTGACCGCGCTGACGTTCGGAATTGTTTGTAAGCGCTCTTTGACGGTGAGTTCGGCGATCTCGGACAGTTCCATCAGCGAGCGTTTGCTGCTGCGCACCGCAATTTGCATGATAGGGGAAGCGTCCGCATCGGCTTTGGAGATGGTCGGCGGATCGCAGTCGCGCGGCAGGTTGCGCTGGGCACGGGAAACTTTGTCGCGCACGTCGTTGGCGGCTGTCTCCATGTCGACCGACAGTTCGAATTCGACCGTGATACGGCTTTGTCCCTGGCTGGAAGTACTGCTCAGCGAGCGGATACCGGGAATCCCGTTGATGTTCTGCTCGAGAGGCTCGGTGATCTGGTTCATGATCACCTCGGCATTGGCTCCCGGATAGGAAACGCTTACCGAGATAATAGGCTGGTCTACACTGGGATATTCGCGTACGCCCAGGAAAGTATAGCCGATGAACCCGAACAGGATGATGACGAGCATCAGCACGGTAGAGAGTACCGGGCGGCGGATACTTGTTTCGGATATATTGGCCATCAGTCGTCCCCTCCCGTTTTCAGGTTCTCGATCCGCACCGGCATCCCGGTACGAAGCTGCATCACACCGGATACCAGCACGGTATCCCCTCTTTCAAGTCCTTCGAGGGCCTGTACTTTGTCTTCTGTGCGCAGCCCGAGCACGATTTCCCGAGGCTCGGCTTTCCCGCTTTTATACAGATATACGATCTGGCGGCCCATCTCCGGGATCACAGCCTCGCTGGGCACGACCAGGGCATCCTTTATCTCGCTCTTGGTGATCTCCACCGAAACGTACCGCCCGGGGACAATGCTCTCATTGGCATTGGGATAGCGGGCACGTACTTTCAGGCTGCGGGTCGGCTCGTCTATTGTACTTTCGACCGCATAGATCGTCGCCCCGTAATCCTTCATCAGGCCGTCCTGTTCCATTTTAAAAACGATACGAGAGCCCCGACCCACTTCGGTAGCATAGCTTTCCGGAATGGAAAATTCGATCTTTATCGGAGATATTTTCGTCAGTTTAGCCACCACGGTGGATGGGGAGGCATAGGAACCCTCGCTGACCATCCTCAAACCGATGATCCCGTCGAACGGCGCCCGAAGTTCCGTCTGGGCGATATTGGCCTTGACCAGCTCGATATCGGCCATCAACTGCTGGTAAGCGGTCTGTACCTGCTCGAACGCCTCCTGACTCACGGCATCCTTTTCCAGCAGGGTCCGCTGGCGGTATACCCTGTCGGTGGCCAACTGTACCTGGGCCTGTAATTTTTTCAACTGGGCCTGCAGCGGCGCATCGTTGATCTTGGCCAGGAGTTCGCCTTTTTTGACATGCGAGCCTTCAGTAAAATAGATCGCCACGATCTTGCCCGAAGATTCGAACGAAAGATCGACCTCTTCGTCGGGCATCGTGCTGCCGGTGCGGACAATACGGTCGGACAAAGTCCGGTATTCCAACACTTGGGCATTGACATTCAGAACCCGCGCGGAGGGACTTTTGGAAACGGCCGCCGATCTCGGATCTTCGGACGCCTTGGCAGACCTTTTTACTTTTGGATAAACGATCATCCCGGCAATCAACAGGACTATCGCAGCCAGAACGGCTATTTTTGCTTTTTTCGTCATAGATGCGTGCAGTTTTCCGTATAAGAAAGGCAAACATACGGCTTTTCACAAGTTACAACCCGGCTACGCGCCGGCACACCTTTCCTATAAGGGGAGACTGGATTTCCCCGGAAAGGTTTAATAGAAAAACGCTGTTTTAGGATTTTTTTAAGACACTTTTGACCGGTTCAAAACCGCATGGGCTTCTCCTGATAAAAAACTACGCCATACCGCCAAAATAAACTAAAATACCAGGCCCCGGATATATCCCGGGGCCTGCGGATCCTCGAAAATGTATTTATTTCCGGCCGGCAGCCTCTTTCCAGCGCTTAAGCTGGGGAAAGAACTGCCTCATTTGGGCGACAGCCTCCTCTTTGGTGTACTTCACCTCGCTGTCTTTGTTGAACTCGTCGACCATTTCCGCGCAATGGGCGATCATCTGCTCCATCGAGCAGTCCTCGGTAAAGGCCCCGTCCCGGTAGCAGTAAATGCAGTAGTCCTCGCTCAGGCCGCCGTCTTTTTCGGTGCCCCGCAATTCCATTTCGTCGATGGGCATTCCGCAGCTTTGGCAGAACTGCATTTCTTCGCCCACAGGGCCGGCTGTTGCTTTGTCGCTCATAGTTTATTCGTTTTTATGTTGTGTAATAGTTGAGATTAAAACAGTTTGACCGCCAATTGCCCCAGATATACCATGGCCAGCCCGAGTGCGAAACTCAGCACCGCGTAGACCCCCATGCCCAGGAAATTCCCGCCCTGAAGCATCGAAAAGTTCTCGTTGGCAAAGGTCGAAAACGTCGTAAAGCCGCCGCAGAATCCCACCGTGAGGAACATCCGGATGTCGGGGTCCAGCACATGCCCGCGGTCGAACAGCCCGTAGAACAGCCCGATGAGAAAACATCCGACGATATTTACCACCAGCGTACCGTACGGGAAAACGTGCAGGATATGATCCTGCACCAGGCGGGTAAGCACATAACGCGACACCCCGCCCAGAAAACTACCGGCTCCTATGAACAACAGCGTCTTGACCATATTTTCCTGCTTTACGATTAAGCTTTCTTATCCTCGCTATACATGTGCACATCCATCTGCGGGAACGGGATATTGAGCCCTTCGCGCGGAAAATTCTTGTATACTTTCTCGTTCATATCGAAAAATACACCCCAGTAATCCGTCGATTTCGTCCAGGCGCGCACCGTGATATTGACCGAAGAATCCCCCAGGGAAGCCAGCGCGATGAAATAAGCCGGATCTTTCAGCACCCTTTCGTCGGCCTCGAGCAGGGAGGCCAGCAAGGACTTCGCCTTGTCGTAATCGTCGCCGTAGCCGATGCCGAAAGTCCAGTCCACCCGGCGGGTGGATTCGTGGGAATAATTGTTGATGATACCAGTGGACATACCCCCGTTGGGCAGCAGGATGATCTTGTTGTCCGGGGTAGCGAGCAGCGTAGAGAACAGCGTAATGGCCCGTACGGTGCCGGCCTGCCCCTGCGCTTCGATATAATCGCCTACTCGGTACGGTTTGAGCAGCAGCACCAACACGCCCCCGGCAAAGTTTTGCAGCGTACCGGACAGCGCCATACCGACGGCCAGACCGGCCGAAGCGAAGATAGCGATGAACGATGTGGTATCGATCCCCAGGAAACTGATCACGATAATGATCAGGATAAACATCATCGTCACCCGGATCATCGACAAAAGGAACGTACTCAGCGATACGTCCACCTCGCGGCGGATGAACATCCGGCGGAAAAAGCCAACGATACGCCGGATAATCCAGCGGCCTATGTAAAACAGCAGGACAGCGAGCACGATTCGGATCACGGCATCCAGCACACCCCGGACGGTCATATCGACGATCTGGTCGAGCGTCATATTTTTCAGTCCGGCAAAGAACGCCTTCATATCGTGTTTTTCCAGGGAATCGACCGCCGCCGGTGAGATGTCCGGCAGCCCTGCCTGAAGCTTGAACAACAAATACAGCAACATATTCATGGCTTATCGGTATTTAGAAGTTAAGGTTGTTTTCGGTTGTTGAAATAGAGATACCGGGCGCTTTGGTAGAACGCCTGTACGAGCGAGTCCATCTCGGCGGCCTGCGGCGTATCGACGGACAGCGAATCGAGCGGGCGGCCATCCTGGTAACGGTAAAGCACCGGAGGGACACTTCCGTCGATGGCCCGGGTATAGGCCAGACTGTCCGCAATAAGGGTGATCCCGTCCGTACCCTGGTACGCCCCGCCGGAGAACGCATACGAACGCGCGTAATTGAGGGTATCGCTCATATCCCGGCCCAGTGTATAATTGGTGTACGGCAGCCCGGCTATCGAAAAAGCGGTAGGCATCACGTCCATCAGGGCGGCCGGCGCCTCTACCGTACGGGGCGCTATGAACGAAGGGGCGTAAATGAAGATCGGCACATGGAAATGCGACAATCCCGCCTCATATTCGGGCCGGGCGGTATGGGAATAGGGGTTGAGGCCCATATTGTGGTCGCCGAAGAACACGATGACGGTATTTTCCGCCCATCCCTGTTCCTCTGCCCTTTGGACGAAGCGGGCGATATTGAAATCGAGATAGCGCAAGGCGTTGTATTGCCCCAATTCCAGAAAACCGGCGCGGCGCAAGGCTTCCATATCCACTTCGGATTCCCTGAGGGGGCGGTAACCGCCCCGTTCGTCGGGCACGGTGTAGGGCCGGTGATTGGACGAGGTCTGCACGTAAGCGACAAAAGGCTCTTCGGCACGGTTCAGGCTGTCGAACAGCGTCGAGGCGTATTTGAACAGATCGTAATCGTCGATACCCCATACATCCACCCGGTTTTCCACCGGATAGGAACCTTCCTCGAATATTTCGATCCCTTCCACGTTGCTCTGGAACACGGCCCGGATGTTGGCCCAGTTCGCACTGCCGCCCAGCATATAAAACCGTTTGTATCCCGCCGCCTGATCCATGATCACGCGCTGGTCGATCGCTTTCTGCACCCGCGAGGCCGTCGTACCCAAGGTCACGTCCGGGATGCCGGTGAGCGAGCCGTACACGGTAAAGGCCGTCCCCCAGCGGGGTACGTAAGCGTTTTTAAAGAACAGGCATTTTTGGAGCAGCGAATCGGTATGCGGGGTCGAGGGCAACGGGTTGCCGAACGCGCTCATCGGGGCGGCACCGAAGGATTCCAGCATCACGAACACGATATTGGGCCGGCGATCTGCTTTGGCAGGCACATGCCGTTCGAAAGGTTTATCCGGGGTCGTGCCCAGGTAGCGGGTCATAGCCGGAAGGTATTTTTCGAAAGCCTCCATGTCTACCGAAGTATCGGCCGAGGACAGGCTCGAAAAGAGATACAGTACCGGATTCAGTGCCAGGCTGTTCACATTTTTATCCTTGGAGAAATAAGCTTCGCTCCAACGCAGGGGATAGTGCGACACGGAACCGTACAGGCCCCAGGCCACGAGCAGCACCCAGGCTGCCCGCCAGAGTATTCGGGGCAGTTTTTTCTTTCCTTCGGCAAAGCGGGCCGACAGACGGTATATCCACGAGGACAGGAAATAAAAAAGGAAGCCGACTGCCGCTACACCCAGCACTCCCCAAACCACAGGGTAGCTCTGCCACAGCATCCCCAGGGAGATAAGCGGGTTTTTAGCGAATTCGGCCAGCGAAGCGTTCAGGCGCTCCCCGGTATAGGAAAAATTTCCCAGGTCACCCAGCAGCAGCAACGTGATCAGCACTCCGGCCACAGCGAAATACGACCGGGCAAACCGTTTGAACCCATGCCGGGAAAAGAATCGGCCGGGCATGATCATCGACAACAAGCAAGGCAATAGGATCAGGATGAGCGACAATCGGAAATCGAACCGCATGGATACCCACACCGCCCGGCCAACCTCATCGGCCGCCGCCGGGGCGAACACTTCGGAAAAATACAGGTAAAACGCACCTTTGTATAATTGCAGGAACGCGACCCATACGATGAACATCAGCGCCGTATACACGGCAAAACCGGGAACGAGCGTCTTCTTCATGGTCCTCGACATTGACGTGGATTATATTTTTTTGTGCGGGGAGAGTATCTTGAGCGAGGCCGGGTGAACGACTACTTCGAGGCGCCCCACCGCCGGGAAAGGCTCCCCGTCTATATGGTACACCAGATTTTTCCCCGCCACTACCACATGCCGCGCATCGATCGTCTCGCAGGAGGGGAACTGGTGTATCTTGCCTTTATACAGGCTGTATGCGGCCTGTACCGCATTTATTTGTGTGATGTCCGACAGGATGACGAGTTTCATCGTGCCCGAAGCCATCGAAGCCATCGGGGCGATCCGGAAATCGAAGCCCCATTGGGACGAATTGGCAAAGGTCATTGTGAACGGGGTACGGGTCATCGTCTGCCCGTCGACTTCCATCTCGACCAAAGGAGGTTCGTACCGGAATATCTCCGACAGGGCGGACGTAGTATACGAAACCAAGCCCCGATGCTTGCTGGAAGCGAAATTGTGCGCTACCGCAGCTTCGAAACCGGTGCCGGCAAATCCGAGACAAAATCTTCCGTTCACCTCCATCGTATCGGCATCGACCAGGCGGCAGGAGAATAACTGATCGAAAGCCTTCTTGATATCGGTATTCATCCCTATATGCCGGGCCACGCCGTTGCCGCTGCCGGCAGGGACGATCCCGAGTGCCGTATCCGACCCCCGGAGAATAGCGCCGGTGCTGTTGGCCGTACCGTCGCCGCCCACTACGATCACCGCGTAAAAACCGGCTTCGACCGCTTTGCGGATCTGCCGGTGCGATTCGTCAAAATTGCGGATCACATGGGTATGAATATCTATTTCATCGCTTTCCTTGCGGATATCCTCGAGCGGCGCGCTCATTTGCTCCAGGGAATGGGTCCCGGAACGGGGATTGACAAGTATCAAAACTTTCTTCATAGACGGGTCTGGGTTTTGGGCTTATTTACAGGTCATGATGTCTATTATCTCCCGGTCGGTGGAATCCATTGCCGAAATGGCTATCCGGGAAAGATTGCCGATAGAATGCTCCACATCGGGATCGATGATCCCCTCGCACTGGGCTTTTTCTCCGTTATCTACCGCCATATAGAGAGCTTCATAGGCGGCAACAATGCCCACGGAAGCTTTCATGGAACACGAGGCTTTCGCTCCGTCGCAGAAAAGCCCCGATATATTGGCGATGATCAGTTGTATCACGTTGTTCACTTGTTCTAACGAAGCCCCCTTGAGGTAAGCTATCCCGCAGGCCGCCCCGATCGAAGCCGGGACAATCCCGCAAAGGGCCGAGAGAGGCCCAATCCGGTGTTTTATATGGATCGGCACCAGATTGGCAAACGCCAAGGCGCGGAGCATCAACTCCGTATCCGCCTCCATAGCCAGCGCGGCCTCGATGACCGGAATATAGATCGTAATGCCTTGGTTGCCGCTGCCGCTGTTGGTCATCACCGGAAGCATCGAACCCGACATTCGGGCGTCGATACCGGACGCTACTTTAGCCATCGAACGGCGCATCAAATCCGAGTCTGAACTGGACTTGGCGGACAATATTTTTCCCAGGCAATACCCGTACCGTTTTTTAAGACCGGCATCGGCGATCCGCCAATTGGCCTCGGCTCCCCGGGCTATATCCTGGAGTTTTTCCACATCGACCTTCCCGACAAATTCGTACAGCCGGGCGACCGACATCCCTTCGATATTGCCCAGGGAGTCCTGCCTGTAAGAGGTTTTGCACAGTGGGGCTTCAAAGACAACTTCCCCATTCAACATACCCTTTACAATATTGGTATGGTGTTTTTCTACCGTAGCAGATGCCGTATGGGCTCCGTCGGATACCGTAGCCTCGATGAACAGCTTATCGACCCCTTCGGCAATGGATATTTCTACTCCACCCTGCCGGGCAAAAGCGGTAGCGCAAGCCGCGATTTCATCGGTAACCCCTTCGAGCACTTCCAGTGCTTTGCCGGACGAACCGGTCAGGCAGCCCATAGCCGCCGCCACCTCCAATCCCCGCTTGTCCGTCCCCGGGATTCCTACCCCGCGGCCGTTCTTATAGATATTCCCGCTGACCCGCAATTTTACGTGCGAAGGTTCAGCCCCCAATATTTCCCGGGCTTTCACTACAGCCAAGGCTACGGCTATCGGTTCCGTACATCCCAGTGCCATTCCCGTGTCCGTATGTAGGATATCGAGGATACATTCGTCTGATAATACCATTTACTTCTTCATTTTCGGGCAGCAAACGCCCATTCTGCGCAAAGTTAGGAAAATAAAAAAAGAGTACCTTTTCCGGGGTACTCTTTTTTGCATTCTATATATCGTTGGCTATTGTTGGCTTCCCTTTTTTTTGCTGTACTTGACAACAAGCCGAAGATTTTCACCGTCTAGGATAGACACGTTGGGTGCCTTTTCCGTGACGCCCATTGGAAGGCGAAGACCTACTTTCACCGGCTTGCCATTCCCGTACACCGCATCTATCAACGTGCGGGTAACACGCATCCGGTATTTGCCGGGCTTGGAAAAAGTGGATTCAGTAGAATTTTCATTGACAATCCCATTGAGGCCATAGTTCGTTCGCGGCACATAGTACCACTGGCCATCCTCGTCCTCGAATGCAGCCTCATCGGGAATGTAGAAACTCACCTCCCGGGTCGGATAGCCGGTCGCCGCGTCCCAATAAATGAATTGGTCGGAATAAGGATACATATACATCCACAGTTCGGCCACGGGAGTAGTTCCTTCTGTCTGATTATAGGCCTTGTTCGTGAATTCCACATAAGCATCATTAATGACCCAGCCATTATCTTTAATGGTTTTAATCGTATTTTCATCGATAAGGTTTATCACAGCCTCCGTCTGTCCGAACGGCACGACATAGAGCTCCTTCTCTCCGCTTATCGTATCGGGATTCTCAATCATGGCCTGCACCTTAGGATTGAGCGACACATTGATGGAATTAGCCGAAACAGCATTGTTATCGGTCGTATTGCGAAAATAAAAATCATAGGTCTGGCCTTCGGTACGGGCTGTGTGATAATAAAGCCGAATAAAACATCCGCGCTTTTCATCTCCCGGATCCTGACTGAGATTAAGCATCATGAACGGGGCGCCGAGTGTTTTCGGTGCTTTAAAATACAACCCTTTAAAATATTCCTGGAAAGAATTCTGCGTGATTATCTGTCCTTTAAAATGATCCAGAATATCCTGCCAATACTGTTTGTTCATTTTCAATACCATCCGGGGATATATCGAGTCCGCATACTTATAGGTAGTGTCTATGGCCACACCTTCGTCGTCATAGATGATGGTAGAGTCTGCAATATCAGTAGTAGAACGAATAGTATCCAGACTTATATGAAGGCTTTCATTATGAATCAATTCTGCCGTTTTCCATTTTTTAGTCAGCGGCAGGTAATTTTCTTTTTGAATACTTGTACCTGGCACGACCGTATACTGATCGGGGAATGTTTCATCCAGCCGGTATATTTCTATCGGCATCATATTGGAAACACTGCGGCCATAGAACGAATACCCTGAAGGATACAAGCCCTTATAAATATTCACGTTCGTATCATAGCCTGTAAATCCGGCCGTAAGCGAATCCGCAAAGGATTGAACCGGCGTATAGGACATTTGCAGGTGTACCGAATCCAAAACAATATCTCCGAAGTTGGACAATAGTGCCGATATCTGTAACTGAGTAGCAAATCCTGCCTCCACATCGCACACATTAGGTACCGAATAATGTCCCAGCAAATTAAAGTAGAATGCATTTACCCTCAAAGTAGGATCGCCGATCTTAAATATCAAACCGGTAAATACACGGCCGGAAAGCGTATCCTTGGTAGGATCGGGGATCGACCAGCCCTTTACGGGGAATGTGGTCTCGCCTATCTCCATATCTTCTCCGTCGACAATACCGCTGCCGACATGGAATTCGTCGTTATTGCATGAAAGCAATAAGGCAGAAAAGGCAAAAACGGAAAAGAACCACGCACATGCCTTAGCCGGCGCAAAAACGTACCTGTTCGCAGATGTTCTCATCTATGATATTATTCTTCGTTCGATATTTTTGCATAAAGGGCCGAATACTCCGCATATCCGGCAGGATTTTCCTCGGTATCCTTTAAGCAGGGCAATTTACGACTTTTTACTATTTCCGCTATCTTTTTCTCGTTAGTATCCCCGTCCACGACTACCGCGTCAGAGTATTTAAGACAAGTTTTTGTTAAATTGTCGTACGTAGGATCCGAAAGGAGGGGTTCATCTATCCCGTCAAAGGCCAGTTTAGCCGCTAATCCTTTATCCAAAGCCCCCTGGTAGCCTTCCCCGAAAACCGAAGTAACGACCTTGGCGTCGGCAAATGCCGGATCGTTTTTATATTGCGTTTTGATATACAAGGGGAGCATAAAACATAAAGGCCCATTTACATGGACAATATCGGGGCTCCAATTGAGTTTTTTTACCGTTTCAAGGACTCCTTTGGCAAAAAAAACAGCCCGTTCGTCGCTATCGGGGAAAATGCCCTCTTTTTGCTCTTCTTCACGTCCTTGTCCGCGAAAATATTCGTCGTTATCGATAAAATAGACCTGAAGGCGTTCTTTGGGCACCGAAGCTACTTTAATGATCAAAGGCTGATCGACATCATTGACCACCAGGTTCATTCCGGAAAGCCGGATCACTTCGTGCAATTGATGGCGGCGTTCGTTGATACTACCGTACCGGGGCATGAATATCCGCACTTCACTTCCTTCTTCCTGCATCAGACGAGGAATTTCGAGCGACACATCGGCCCGGTGGCTGGAAGGCAAGTAGGGTGTAAGCTCCGAAGAGACATACAAGATCCTCTTGTTTTTCATTATAATTATTTTAATAAAATTTTAACCTCTGTACACCCTTCCAGGCATACCCTTCCATCCTTTGACCGATGGAAGACAGGGGCCGGAAATATGTAAGTTGTTGCAAAGTTACGAATTTTAAGCGATCAAATGTACTTTGACAAGGCGTTTTATCGCTTTTTTAAGCGATAGGACCACTGAAAAACAGCTCATCCCCCCTATAAGCGGCAGCAAACTGACCGGCTGTCACAGCACTCTGAGGCCGGGAAAAGTCGACATAAACTCCCTCCTGTACTTTGCATAACACAGCCTTTTCAAGGGGCTGGCGGTAACGGATACGGACCGACACTTCCATCTGCCCCCCCTCTGCCAACACCATATCCGGGCGCACCCAGTGTTCGTCTTGCGCCGGGATAAACAGGGCTCTCCGGTAAAGACCCGGATGAGATTTTCCCTGACCAACGTACACTATATTATTCAGAGTATCAGTAGCAATCACAAAAAGGGGTTCCGGACGTCCTCCCACATTCAATCCTTTCCTCTGGCCAACAGTATAAAAATGTGCCCCTTGATGATGCCCGATGACATTCCCGTCGCCGGGTTTATAATCGTATGCTTTCGACTGTATTTTCAAACGTTCGGCCTGCTCGGATACCCGCTCCACTTCTTCCTTCCGCTGGCAGTACAACGGACTGCCGGCCGGTATTTCGACGATATCCCCTTCCCGGGGAGCAAGCCGCTGTTTGAGGAATTCAGGGAGTTTCACCTTCCCCACAAAACAGATGCCCTGCGAATCTTTCTTTTCCGCGGTCACGAGCCCCATTTTGGCGGCAATCCGGCGCACTTCGGGCTTAAGCAGTTCGCCGATAGGGAACATAGCCCGGGAAAGCTGCCCTTGGGAAAGTTGGCACAGGAAATAGCTTTGGTCCTTATTCGGGTCGCTGCCGGCCAACAGCCGGTAAACGGTATTCCCGTCCTTTTCTTCCGTCCCGATACGGGCGTAATGGCCGGTAGCGACATAGTCGGCGCCCAGGTCGAGGGCTGCCCGGAGGAATACGTCGAATTTTATCTCCCGGTTGCACAGCACGTCGGGATTGGGGGTGCGGCCTTTTTCATATTCGCCGAACATATAGTCCACAACTTTCTGCCGATATATTTCGCTCAGGTCTATCACCGAGAACGGAATGTCCAGCGCCCGGGCAACGAGCATTGCATCATTACTGTCTTCCAGCCAAGGACATTCCTTGGAGAGGGTCACCGACGTATCGTGCCAATTCTTCATAAAAAGGCCTACTACATCGTACCCCTGTTCTTTCAGCAAATACGCGGCCACCGACGAATCCACCCCGCCGGAAAGCCCTACGACCACCCTTTTCTTCGTGCTGCCTGTCATTATGATTTTCTTAAAATAACGCCCCGGGAGGCTTAAACAATTGCAAAATTACACATTATGTTGCCAAATAACCGAATTATGAACTATCTTTGTCATCAATAATAACCGAATTAACAAGAAATTCAACATGGCAAGTATCAAAGACTTGAAAAAAGAGCTCATATATACGTACGGCGCTCTGCTGGACCAGTGCTATCTGGTGCAGATGGTATTCCCCAACACCGATCCCAAAGCCGCCGAAGCGCTGGCCCAGGAGATCGAGGACGCCTATATGTCCACGCTGGCCAAACTTTCCCGCAAGGAGGGCCCTTCGCCGGCCGACCGTGCCAAGGGAGTGCGCAAGGAGTTTGATGCTTCGGTAGACAGCCTGTCCAAAAAACTGGAGGCCTTGGCCGACGGGAAGAGCGAAGCCGCTCCGAAACCCCGGAAGAAAGCCGCTCCGAAAGCAAAAGCTGAAACGAAAGAAACGGCGGAGGAATAAACAAACCCCGCCCCTTTTCTCTTTTTCCGGGTTTTAGAATTGTCCACACTGCAAATGGTATCTGTCAGAAAAGCGATATGTATAGCGGCGCTGTTACTTTTGTGCCTGCCGCTGTCCGCCGGAAGGCTCGATAAGGCCTTCGAGGCGTTGGGTGTCCACGACTATTTTAAAGCGAAAGAACTGTTCGAGAAATCGCTCAAAAGCGATGAAATGCTGTCCAATTACGGACTGAGCCTTATCTATTCCCGCGACAACAATCCGTTCTACCAGCTGGACTCTGCTTTCTCCTGCATCGAACGCAGCATAAATGCTTACGACGATGTAAAGGCGAAGGATAAAAAGAAAATATTTGAGGAACAGGCCGTAGACAAAGATACGCTCTACGCCCAACGTCAGCACATCGCTTCGCTGGCCCTGGATGCGGCGGTAAAAGAACATTCGGTAGCAGCCTTGGAAGCCGTCATCCGGAAATACCCGTTCTCCGTCCGGCAGGACGAAGCGATAACCCGTCGGGACGAACTGGCATTCGCCCAGGCGGAAAAACAACATACCTGGAGCGCCTACAAGACTTTCGCCGACACCTATCCGAACGCCCCGCAGTCTGCCCGCGCCCGGGAACTCTACCAAAAACTCCTTTTCGAAGAAACGACCAAGGGCGGCACGGCCGAACAATATATGGCTTTCGTGAAAGCCTATCCGGACAGCCCATACGTAAATCAGGCACAGGAAAAGATATTCGACCTGACTACCGCCGGAAAAACCTTGGGAGAGTACACTTCGTTCGTGCGCCTCTATCCGGACAATCCTTACACCAAAAAAGCCTGGGAGGCCATTTATCATCTCTGGTTCTCGGACCTATCGCAGGAAAGGGTGGACGCATTCCGCCGTATTTATCCCCAGTTCCCGATGAAGGCCATCCTCGATGAGGATGTGAAACTCCGCGACGTGAAATATTTCCCCATCCTGTCGAAGAACAAACAATATGGTTTTGTCAACTCGCAGGGACAGGTAACCGTAGATCCGCAATACGATTTCGTGGATGATTTCTCCAGCCGGGCCGCTTTGGTCGGGCGCGGAGATAAAATTTCCTATATCGACCCCCGCGGCACTCTATTGGCCGGATTTCTGTGGGAGGACGGTTTCCCATTCAAAGGGGAACTGGCCGTGGTGATGAACAACGACCGGCAAGGGGTGATCAATAAAGCGGGCGGCATGGTACTGCCCACCGATTTCGATGAAGTTTTTCTCGATGAGCAGGGCCCGGTCCTGGCCCGCAAAGGAGCCTCCTACCGGTATTACTCGCGGGAAGGACATCCCTTGTCTAACGAATACGAAAGCGCAGAACTTTTCCACGACGGACTGGCCGTAGTCCGGGCGAACGGAAAAGCCGAGATCATGAGCCTGGACGGGCAACCGTTCCTTTCCGGGGATTTTTCGGATATCAAGATATTAGCCACCAACACATTGGCCATTCAGGATTCGACCGGAAAATGGACGATAACCGACCGTACCGGCGCCCCGCTTTCGGCCAAACGGTACGATAAGGTCGGGAATATGGCCGACAGCCTGGCCGCCGTGCAAATCGGGCAGAAATACGGCTATATCGACCCTCGGGGAAAAGAAGCTATCGCCGTCAACCTCACGGCGTTCGACAATATCGCCGATGCCAAATTCTCCCAGGAAAGGGCTAAAACCGCCTACCGGAACAAGTACGGCATAATAAATACCGCCGGCAAACGGTTGCTCCCCAATCTTTTCGACGACATCATCCCTTCGCCGAACTGGCCGGTGCCGGTACAGCGGAGTGGTCTGTGGGGATACGCGGACTCCAAAATGAACATCATCATCAAGTGCATTTACGATTCCGCCCAGCCATTCAGCCAAGGACGTGCCATCGTCGTGCGCAAAGGCCAGTGGGGCGTGATCAACGAAAAAGGCGTGATCCTGATCCCTCTGGAATATTCGAACATCGAACCCTTGGGAACGAACATGTATATCGTGGCCAAGGAAGGTAAAATGGGCATCGTGAACCAGGAAGGCGGCATCGTCCTGCCGATAGAGTATGACCGCCTGCGCGAATACTCGCCCGATATCCTTCAGGTAGTCATGGACGGGGAATTCCTCTATTTCGACACCAACACCGGCAAGTTCATTTACAAGGGAGAATGACCGGAATACAGCATATAAAAAAGGCGGCTCTTTCCGAGCCGCCTTTTTTATTGGCATTCCTCCTCTATGAGTTTATCTCTATAAATTTCTGGATATTCTTCGACGTGCCGAAAAGCAGCAGGATATCCGAAGATTCGATTTTGGTATCCCCGGCCGGCACACCGATGATATGATGGTTGGTATGGGAAGGGTTTTCCCCGAGGAATTCGGCCGGGGCATCGGCCGTCCCGTCCCAGCGGAGCAGGGTCACCAGGTTCAGTTTGTATTTTTCGCGCAGGCCTATCTCGGCGAGCGTGCGGCCTGCGATCCCGGACGGCGCTTTGACCTCGATGATCCGGTAATCGTCCGGCAGGCGGACCGACATCAGTACATGCGGATTGATCAGGTTTTCCGCCACGGCATTACTCACCTCCAGTTCGGGAGAAAGAATCTCCTTGACCCCCATCTTTTCGAGGATCTTGTTCTGCGTATCGCCGTTGGCCCGCACGATTACCCGTTTGACGCCGATCTCCTGAAGGACGAACGTAGTGAGCAGTACGTCCTGGAAATTTTCCCCGATCGACACTACCACCGCATCCATATCCTTTACTCCCTGCGACATCAGGGCGTCTTTATCCGTCGAGTCCAATGCCACGGCATAGGTCACCTTGTCGCGTATCTGTTCCACGCGTTCGCGGTCGGCATCCATAGCGATGACCTCGGCCCCTTTTTCCGCCAGTTTCTGCGCAATGGCCGAGCCGAAACGGCCCATTCCTATCACCGCGAATCTTCCATCTGCCATATATAGTCTTTTTTATCGGACGGATCCGTCCGGTTCCTGTTCGTTTATTTAATACCCGCCCATTTCAAGGCGTCCGGATCGCCGGGAATATACGCTTTCGCCCAGGCGACGATCAATTCGTTGCGGTCGGATTTCCAGGCTTTTTTGTACAGTTCGCGTACGACACGGAGCCACTCCTGCCGCCGGTCTTCCGAGGTACCGACTTCTTCCGTCCCTCCGGCTGCCTTATATTGTTCGCGGGTCGTGCTGGAAATGCGCGCATAGCGTCCGGTCGAAGGCTTGAGGTCCTCGTACCGCATCCGCAGGTAGAAATCGAGCATTTCTTCGTTGGGATGTTTGTCTTTGGCGAAATAGGTACTATCCGCCAGGTAAACCGTCACTCCGTCCTTGAACAGGTACGGGTAATAATCGCCGGGCTTATACATTGCTTCGTATACCACTCCGCTCACCGGGAACTGACCACCCGACTGGTGGGCGATATACTGCCGTACCCTTTCGGTATACAGGTAATCCATCGTGCCCGAAGCTTCCCACACAGCCGTTATGATCCAACGCGCCATCTGTTCGGCAGAAGGATTGAGCAGATAGACCTTCCCTTTTTTGGGCGCACAGGCCGTACTGTCGTATCCCGTGTAATATTCGTAGAGTTTCACCGGATAGCCCTCCCAGCCTTCCAGATTTTCATGGGTGCCGAGATATTTTTGGGCCATATAGGCCCCTTCCAATACTTTCTGGCACCGCTCGGCGATCACCGGCAGGCTGTCGCGCCAGATTTTGCGGGGTATCTTTCCGTTGCCGGCCGAAAGGGAAAGGGAAACAACCAGCACCAGGAGTGTAAATCCGTATTTCATCGTCGTATGTTTTCCACAAAAATAAGCAATATTCCGGGGAAAGCGAAAAAAATAGAAATATGTCCTGCCACAAAAAAACGGGGCGGAAAAATTCCGCCCCGTTTTGGACATTTTTCACCGGAACGCCCGGCAGCGTTTACAGGTTGGCTTTCGCCCAGATGACAAACAGCTCGTTGCGGTCGGACTTCCACGCTTTCTTGTAAAGGTCGCGTACCACGTCCAGCCAATGCTGGTTAATTTCTTTGCCCGAGCCTACTTTCTCTTTTCCGCCGGCCGCAATATACTGATCCGGGGTCGTGCTGCAAATGCGCGCATAAGTCCCTACTTTCGGTTTGAGGTCGCTGTATTTCATGTGCAGGTAGAAATCGAGCAATTCGGCATTGGGATTGGGGCTTTTAAGGGTGCTGTCGATCAGCCATACGCTCACCCCGTTCTTGAACAGGTATGGGTAATAATCGCCGGGCTTGTACATAGCCTCATATACCACACCGCTTACCGGGAACTGACCTCCCGACTGGTAAAGGATTTGTTTGCGCAGTTTTTCCGTATACTGGAAATCGACGCTCTGCTTGGCTTCCCAGCAGGCCGTCAGGATCCACATGGCCATCTTTTCAGCCGTCGGGTTCAGCAGGTAGACCTTGCCTATTTTCGGGGCGCGGGCCGTGCTGTCGTATCCGGTCTTGTACTCATACAACTGCACCGGATAGCCTTCCCATCCGGGGATCTTTTTATCCACTCCCAAGGGGGTCTGGGCCATATACGCCGCTTTAAGGACTTTGGCACAGCGTTCGGTGAGCACCGGAAGGCTGTCGCGGACGATTTTACGGGGGATTTTGTTACCGGCCGAAAGGGAAAGGCCCGCCAGCAACACCAGGGCCATCATTACATGTTTCATCTTATTGCAAGGTTTCCGCAAAAATAATCATATTCCGGAGAATACGGATATCCATAATGCTTTTATATTCATATATTTTTTAAATTTTTCGCAAATAATTTTGCGTTTTTCAATACAATGCATACTTTTGATGAAAATATGCTAAAAATAAAATAGGAACTGCTATGGACAACAAAACCTATGCCAAAAACGCCACACCCGTCTACCAACTGGACGAGATCGACAACCAGATCCTGGAGCTCCTGATAGAAAATACCCGCATGCCGTACACCGAGATAGCGAAAAAGCTTATCATTTCGGCAGGGACGGTGCATGTGCGCGTGCGTAAAATGGAGGAGGCCGGCATCATCACCGGGTCGACCCTGAACATTGACTACTCCAAAATGGGATTTTCATTCACGGCTTACATCGGTATTTACCTCTCGAAGACCAAGCTTACCCAGCATGTGATCGAGGAACTACGCAAGATCCCTTACGTGGTGGTAGCGCACCTGACCACCGGCCAGTACAACATCTTCTGTGAGATAAAGGCCCGCGACACCCACCACGCCAAAGAGATCATCTTCATGATGGACGATATCGAAGGGGTGACCCGCACCGAGACGATGATCTCCCTCGAAGAGAGCATCGCCGACCGCAAACGCCTGATGCACCACATCTTTAAGTAGGATTCAAAGCGCCCTTTTCCGGGCATAAAAAAACAAAAACCCCGGAGGCATAGCCTCCGGGGTTTTTGTATCATTCTAATTAATCTCAGTATTCGAGCAGGAAAATCTTTCCGCCCATCGTGGTGACAATCAGTTCGTGTTCCCCTACCGGATTGGCCGAGGTGATGAGGGACGACGAGAAACGGTGATGCCACAGGACATCCCCGGTTTTTTTATCCAGGCAATACACCTTACCGGTGGCCGTAGCCGCGAAAACGCATTTGTCGGTCGATGTCACCCGGGTGGGGCCGTATTCCGCGCCGAAGCCGCAGTTTGTGATCCAAAGAGGTTTGTAAGTATCTGTTTCGGTGTCAATGGCCACGACATTGTCCTTGACGCTCTTCACATACAGGGTCTTTCCGTCCGCAGAAATACCGATGGACTCGCGGCCGCCGGCCTCCTTGGTACTCCAAAGGATATCGCCCGTTTTGGCGTCGAAGCAATACAGAAAGAGGTCGGCCGAATGGACGAACACTTTCCCGTCGTGCGCTACCGGCCAGCAGGCCCCGGGAGAAGCATACCGGTTCTTGCCCGGCGCATACTTCCAGGCCAAAGACCCGGTAAAGCGGTCGAGGGCATAGAATTCGGCTCCCCACGAGCCAATATACACCTTGTCTTCCCAAACTATAGGGCGCGATTCGGTATAGCCGGTAATACCCTCGTACACCCAGCGTTCGGCACCGGTGCGGGCATCCAGGGCATAAAACTTGCCTTTCGCTCCACCTACATATACGAACCCGTCGTCGGTAACCAGCGGAGTGGAGAGTACCGGGTAGTCGGTGCGGAACTGCCAAACCTTCTTCCCGTTTTTGGCATCGAGGCAGTAAATGCTGCCGTCGGCCGAGCTGACATATATCTTTCCGGCATGCAGGGTCGGCTCGGAAAAGATCTTTTCCCCCGTAGCAAACGTCCAGAGGATTTTGCCATCCTTGGCGCGCAGCGCCTTGACCTGGCCTACGGTATTGGTGAAATAGATCGTTCCTTTTTCGTAAGCCGTCCCGGATGCGATATCGCTGTTATCCTGGTATTCCCATTTGACCTTCGCTTTGGAAAACTCCGTATTTTCCGCCGTATAATCCCGGCGCGCAGGATGAATGGTGTCGGCGGCAGGATCGTAGGTCTTCAGCTCGAAAGCGGCCCAGGGGGCACGGGTAGCCTCCTCGCACGGACGGCGTTCGGCGAAAGTCGCCCGGCCGTTCTCCATCGTGACGATGGTATAGCCTCCGCAGGGATCGGTGCGGCGCAGGTTGGAGCGTACGATAACCCCGGGGATGCCCTCGTAGTTCACCTCCTTGTTTACATGATAATGGCCGCTGATCACGAACTGGATGTTGCGGGTCTTGAGCAGGTCGATGATCTCGTCGAAATTGGCCAGCGCCTCCTCGGTGACCGGCGAATGGATGACGAACACGACCGGGGTGTCCTTATCCGTTTCCTTCAGGTTCTTTTCCAGCCACTCGATATCCTCCCTGGGCGATTGGCAGGGGCCCATGCGCATATACGGGCCGGAGCCTATGCCCAAAAACAGCACTCCGTTGTGCATATAGCGGAACTGGCTGCCGCCCATTATCTTGTTGAAGGTCGTGCAGCCGCTCTCGCTCCAGTTGGTATCGTGGTTACCGGGCACGAAAAGGTATTTTTTCGTCAGGCGGGAAAGCACCTCGCGGGTGCCTTCGATCTCGCTGTCTGTACCGAATTCCGTAATATCGCCCGATACGATGACGAACTGGATATCCGGATTGGCATTGATGTCGTCGATAGCCTTGTTCAGATCGTCCAGCGCATAGGCAAACGAGCCCAGATGCGTATCGGACAGTACGGCGAACTCTATCTTCTTCTGTTGGGCCGATACCGTCAGGGCGGACAGCAGCGCGAAGAATGCAAATAGATATTTTTTCATATTCTTTTTCAGGTTGCCTGTTTCGATTTACCGGGTATACTTGATGCATACGACAATCCCATCCATCGTAGAGGCCACCACCGTGTCTTCGGACAGGGGCAGGATATGGTTGATCACCGTATTGGACAGTTTGCGCGCCCAAATGACATGGCTGCCGTCGGCGGCTACCGCATAGATCTTGCCTACGCTGGAAGGCACGAAAATCGCATTCTTATTGCTCAGTATCTCGGCCGGGGCGAGGTCCATGTCCGCATCATTGGGCAGTTTACACCGCCAGTCTATACGGCAGGAATCGATCTGCGTGTCGATACCGACCAGTTCGTTGGTGAGCATAGTCTTGACGTACAGCGTCTTTTTATCCAGCGAAATACCCTGGCTTTCGCGGCCGTTGGGGTCTTTGCTGAACCATATCTCCGCTCCGGTATTCTTGTCCAAAGCGCGGGTGGCACGCTCCGGAGTGGTGATGAATATCTTGCCGTAACCTTCCACCGGGAAATTGGCCGCCGCCGAAAGCATACGCGAACCGCCGTTCTGCCATTTCCAGACCAGGGAGCCATCCTTGAGGTTGAATGCATAGAACTCATTGCCCCACGAGCCGATATACACTTTTTCCCTGTCAGCGCAGGGACGAGCCTCAATAAAGCCTTTTATTCCATCATAAGTCCATTTTTCTTTGCCGGTCTTAAAATCGATGGCGTAGAACTTGCCGCACGAGCTGCCGATGTAAACAGCACCCTCGTGCACCAGCGGGCAGGCGACGATGCCTTTCTCCGTCTTGTATTCCCAAGCCACTTTGCCGGTCTTGGCCTCCAGGCAGTAAACGCTGCCGTCGGTCGAAGCGCACACTACCCGGCCCGACGCATAGTACGGGAAGGAATAGATCCGTCCGCCGGTTTTGTACTCCCACAGGAGCTTTCCGTCTTTGGCGTTCACCGCCTTGATGATGCCCGGTGCCGTAGCATAGAATACGCGGGTGCCGTCATAGGCAAATCCGGCTCCTATGTCGCCGGTATCCTGTATCTGCCACAGAACCTCGATGTTCTTATACTGGTCGTTGATAGAATAGTCCGGGCGCGACTGGGGGGCCTTACGGTCCGCATCGCTGAAATTAAAGCTGGCCCAGGGCTTTTCGGCAGTCGTGCCACCGGCCTGGCGGTTGTAGAGAGCCACGTCGCCCGTACGGGTATTGATTTTTACGATATTATACCCGGGGCCGCCGAATTTCGGGGTGGCGGAAAGGCTGGAACGGCCTATGATAGCCGGTATCCCATCGTAGTTCTTGAAATTGTTCGTATGCCAGTGGCCGCCCATGGTCAGCACGATATTGCCCTGTTTGAGGATATCGGCCACATGATCCCAGTTGGAAAGGCTCTTCTCCATGGGGTTGTGCGCCACATAGATGATAGGCATATCCTTCGGGGTGGCTTTCACCAGCGAATCGAGCCATACCAGACTTTCGCGGGGTACCTGAGCCATACCCATGCGCATATTCGGCCCGGAATCGGTCCCGATGAAACGAATTCCGCCGGCATCGAAGGTGAAGATGGATTTTCCCCACAGGCGGTTGAACGTATTGCCGCCGCTTTCGCTCCATTTGACGTCGTGGTTGCCGGGGACGATATAATACGGCACCCGGAGTCGGTCCATGATCGATTTGGCCAGGGCCAGTTCCGTATCGGCTCCGAATTCCGTCACGTCCCCCGCGTGGATGACGAACTGTATCTGGGGTAAAGTGACCATATCGGCCACGCATTTTTCGAGGTCGGCCGCGCCGGTACCCGAACCCACGTGCGTATCGGATATGTAAGCGAATGTCAGCGTGTCGGACGCGTTCTGGGCCGTACAGAAACAGGTGCAGAACACCGCCGCGATAAAAAGGAAGAAGTGTTTCATAACTGCTGGAATGTTTGTATTAATTCCTCCAAATTTACTGAAAAAAGGCGGTGTATCACATACAAACAAAGGCGAAATAGTTATATTTCGGTATCGAAAGAATGGCTATCTTTGTAACTGTTAAAAACACAACACGAACCGCACATGACACGAGACGACATAAAAGATTATTTTAACGTAGCGATATCGGCTTCGATGGTGATATTCGCCTTCGACGGCGAACAGCTGCGCATCCTGATACAACGCCGAGATGAAGACCCGTTCAAAGGGGCCTGGCAGCTTCCCACACGCTATGTACTCCCCTCGGAAAGCGTCGAACTGAACGCCAAAAGGCTTCTCGAGGAGACCATCCCGATGACCAATACCATCGACTCGTACAGCGAACAGCTCAACGCCTTCGCCAAGGTATACCGCAACCCGCTGGGCCGGGTAGTGAACATCGGTTTTTACTGCATCGTCAAAATGACCGACGAAGACCGCCGGATGGCCGAATCGAAGGGCATGCGCTGGGCCGCCTATTCCGACGTCCCCGACCTGGCTTTCGACCACAACGAAGTGATCGACTATGCCAAGGAGCGCCTCAAACGCCGTTTCAAGCGGCGTCCGGTAGGATTCTCCCTGCTGCCCAAGGAATTTACCCTCACCCAGCTCCAGATCCTGTACGAGAACGCGCTGAATAAAAAGTTCGACAAACGGAATTTCCGCAAGAAAGTGTTCAATTCGGCCCTGCTGATCGACCTGGGCAAGACGATAGAAACCTCGTACGGGAAGGTATCCAAACTCTACCGGTTCGACGAGGACAAATACGAGAAAATGTCCCTGAAAGGCTACGACTTCCTGTTCTGAGCCCTTTACAGATCGATGAAAGAACTGTTTTCACCCTTATTAGACGGACTACGCGCCGGGATATCCTGGCTGCGCAATATGTTGCGGCATATCACATACCGGGTGAAACTGAGGGCTTTCGGACATCTTTCCCTATACCGCGTGCTGAAAATCTATTCGGCTGGACTGATCAACGGTACTTTGGCCGCCCGGGCCGAGAGTATCGCCTACAGTTTTTTCATGGCCGTATTCCCTGCCGTAGTATTCGTATTTTCGATCATCCCTTATATTCCCATCGACGGTCTGCAGGAAACGCTAATGCAGACGATTGAAGAGGCAATGCCCCCGCATACCTGGGAAACAGTTGGTCCTACCGTGAACGATATCATCAACATCAAACGGGGAGGCTTGCTGTCCATTTCTTTCCTGGGGGTGATCTTCTTTACTACCAACGGGGTGAACGGACTGATCGCCAACTTCAAGACCTCGTACAACAAGATCACGATGCGACCGTATTTTAACCAATACTTCATCTCGCTGAGCCTGGTACTACTGCTTTTGCTCATCTTAGTGGTGACCCTGGCCATGATCGTGATCACCAAGATATTCTGGGGATACCTCGCCCTGCAGGAATTCCTGGGCATAGAAGTAACGGACATCATCGCGATCGCCAAATATTTTCTGATCGGGTTCTCCCTATTGGTATGCGTATCGCTGATCTTCCATTTCGGGCCGCGGCTGCGGCGCCTGCCTTTTTTCTCGCCGGGTGCCATTTTGTCCACGCTGCTCATCCTGGCATCTTCATACGTATTCGCGTTTTACATCAATAATTTCGCCCAGTACAATAAATTGTACGGTTCGATCGGGGCTGTGCTGATCTTCATGTTCTGGTTGTTCATCAACGCCTTTTTATTGCTGTTGGGTTTTGAGCTGAACGCGGCGATCGTGAAGAGCCTTTCCCACCTCAAAAAACACCGGAAGAAATGATACGCTGCCTGATCATCGATCCGGATCCCGGGGCGCGCAAAGCCCTCTCACGCGAGATATCGCACGACGAGCGTTTCAGCATCGCCGGGATGTACAATTCTCCGGCAGACGTACCTTTTGCGATTAACCGCATTACGGCCGACGTCCTTTTTATTGAGGTGGCTCTAAAAGGAACCAGCGGACTGAACTTCATCCGCTCGATGGAAAACCCACCTGTGACTGTCATTACTACAGCCTACCGGGACTACGCTGTCGAATGTTTCGAACTGGACATCACCGACTATCTGGTCAAACCGGTAGAACCCGCCCGGCTGGCTAAAACGCTGGCTAAGATAGAACGCATCCTCCCCGAACGGAAAAAACACCCTCTTTCCCGCCCGGACGCCCCGCAGGGAGAGGGCGACTATGCTTTTATCCGGGCCGACAAAAAACAAGTGAAACTATTTTACGCAGACATTCTGTTTGTAGAAAGCATAAAAGACTATATCTGCATCCATACGGTAAATGGGCAATACGTGATACACCAGACCCTTTCGGGGTTCACCGCCACTCTACCGGGAGATAAATTCATGCGCATCCACCGCTCCTACACCGTAGCGCTTCTCTGGATAAATTCCCTCTCGGGTTCCACCATCCATCTGAACGGCCATGATCTTCCCATCGGCCGTAATTACCTGCCGGAAGTCCGGAAAAAGATTCTCGGCGAATAAAGGACTTCAGGTGTCATTTTGTCACCTCTGCCCTGTCAATTCCTGACACGGAGGCTTTGGCACGCTATGTGCAAGTATAATGGCGTAACACAAAAAACACAAAAGAATCAACTAAAAATACCTTAAAGAAAAATGGCAAAATTGAACATCAAACCATTGGCCGACAGAGTGTTGGTAGAACCTCTGGAGGCAGAGACGAAAACAGCTTCGGGAATTATCATCCCCGACTCGGCTAAGGAAAAACCCCAGCAGGGCGTAGTGATTGCCGTAGGCAAGGGCAAAAAAGACGAACCGATGACCGTCAAAGCCGGCGACAAGGTGCTTTACGGGAAATATTCGGGCAGCGAACTTTCTTTCGAAGGTAAAAAATACCTCATTATGCACGAATCGGATATTTTCGCCATTATCTAACGGCGTATTTGTGAACGGAAAAATTAATAATCTTAAAAAATTCAGAACAAAATGGCAAAAGATATCAAATTCAACCTGGATGCCCGCGACGGTCTGCGCCGCGGCGTCGATCAGTTGGCCAATACGGTAAAAGTAACCCTGGGCCCGAAAGGACGCAATGTCGTGATCGACAAAGCCTTCGGCGGTCCCCAGATCACCAAGGACGGCGTGACGGTAGCCAAGGAAGTAGAACTGGTCGACCGTCTGGAAAACATGGGCGCCCAAATGCTCAAACAGGTAGCCTCCAAGACCAATGACCTGGCCGGAGACGGAACGACCACCGCTACGGTCCTCGCGCAGGCTATCGTCAAAGAAGGCCTGAAAAACGTAGCCGCCGGCGCCAGCCCGCTCGACCTGAAGCGCGGTATAGACAAAGCCGTGGCTGTGATCGTAGAAAACCTGAAGAAACAAGCCCAGAAAGTGGGCAACGACCCCGAAAAGATCAAACAGGTGGCTGCCATCTCTGCCAACAACGACGAAACCATCGGCGAACTGATCGCCGAGGCTTTCTCGAAAGTCGGCAAAGAAGGCGTGATCACCGTCGAAGAAGCCAAAGGGATGGATACTACCGTGGATGTGGTGGAAGGAATGCAGTTCGACCGCGGTTATATCTCCCCTTATTTTGTGACCAACACCGAAAAGATGAATGCCGTACTGGAAGACCCCTACGTGCTGCTGTACGACAAGAAGATCTCTTCGATGAAAGAGCTCCTGCCCATCCTCGAACCGGTGGTTCAGGCAGGCCGTTCGCTGATGATCATCGCGGAAGACGTAGACGGAGAAGCGCTCGCTACCCTGGTAGTAAACCGCATCCGCGGCACCATTAAAGTATGTGCCGTGAAAGCCCCCGGCTTCGGCGACCGCCGTAAAGCCATGCTGGAAGATATCGCCATCCTGACCGGCGGTACCGTCATCAGTGAAGAACGCGGCTATACGCTGGAGAACTCCACCATCGAAATGCTGGGTGTAGCCCGCAATGTAACGGTAGACAAGGACAATACCACCATCGTAGGCGGAAAAGGCTCTTCCAAAGCGATCCAGGACCGTGTAAAACAGATAAAGGCGCAGATCGAGACGACCACTTCGGACTACGACCGTGAAAAACTGCAGGAACGCCTGGCTAAACTGGCCGGCGGCGTGGCAGTCCTCTACGTGGGCGCTGCTTCGGAAGTGGAAATGAAGGAGAAGAAAGACCGCGTGGACGATGCCCTGCACGCTACCCGTGCGGCCGTAGAAGAAGGTATCGTACCCGGCGGCGGCGTGGCGCTGATCCGCTCCAAAGACGCCGTGAAGAAGATAAAAGCCGACAACAAAGATGAGCAGACCGGAGTGGAGATCGTACTGCGTGCGATCGAAGAACCCCTGCGCTGCATCGTGGACAACGCCGGCGGCGAAGGCTCGGTCGTTGTGGCTAAGGTGGAAACCGGTAAGGGCGATTACGGCTTCAACGCCAAAACCGAAGAATATGTCAACATGTTCAAGGCCGGTATCATCGACCCGACCAAGGTGACCCGTGTAGCTCTGGAGAACGCCGCTTCCGTAGCTGGCATGATCCTCACCACGGAGGCCGCCATCACCGACATCAAGGAAGACAATCCTGCTATGCCCGCAGCCCCGATGGGCGGAATGGGAGGCATGATGTAATCTTCCGGAAATAAAACAGGACTTATTTAAAGCGCCCGCGGATACCCGCGGGCGCTTTTTTGATTGTATCCCGGTTGAGATTCGGTAGGATTTAACGCTATTTTAGCGTGAATCCCTATGAAGAGAAGTATTTTCTTCGTATATTTGATTCACATTCAACGGAATTACTAACCCAGACAGCCTCCCTAAAGTCTTCGCAGACGACCCAAACTGCGGAAATCTTTAGTTTCGGATAAAAAGAGCGCCCCGTATCGGATGCCCCGGAGTCGCATAACCCCGGGTAAAGTTTTGGCTACATTGCCCGATACAACTACCTGTCGGTTCGAGTTCCGCTAATCGCAATGCCAAACATTTTATTTCATATATAACCTTAAAACCATTTCTTATGAAAGACTTAGTATCGGGCGTCAAATACGATGCCGGCAAAGTGATCGACCAGGCCGTAGGCCCTGAAAAAAAATTCTGCATGGGATATATGAACCCCGGTGCCCCGAGCGGCCAGGGATATATCTCGACCCTCAAACTTTCGGTAGGAACCGTCGACGTCGAAAATCTGGACGAAGTGACGGAGGTGATCGTTTCGTACGACCGCTGCGAAAAGAACGACGCTTACATCGGACAGATCAACATGCTGACCGTATCCTCTTTCTGCGGACAGAACGGCGCCGTATGGGGATTCGACCTGGCTAAGCACGACGATATCGCCGGCAGGAAGGAAAAACCGATGTATATGCAGTCCCAACCGGGCGGCCCGGACATCCCGGTGTACAATGTAAAACCGCTTTTGGAAGCGGCAGAAAAGCTGTACGGCCACGAGAAACAACGCCGTTTTCCGCCGATGCCCGGCGCACACGTGATCTGCGCCAACAAAGACGTGACGGCGCACGGACCGGTATGGGTATGGGCCTCCATCGGGATCGCCATCCTGAAAGACCGCAGCGCCGGAGCCTGCCTGTTCATCGAAGACGCCAATACCTTCGGCGACGGGAAAACAACCGAGAAAG